>Ga0209024_1000350_pt1 | contig 85706 bp, 80 predicted proteins | sample AutmiccommunBRH5_FD_187380 | JGI IMG/M metagenome (GOLD analysis project Ga0209024, IMG submission 187380) | Deep subsurface microbial communities from Mt. Terri, Switzerland - Autotrophic microbial communities BRH/5 (SPAdes) (version 2) | ecosystem: Environmental > Aquatic > Deep subsurface >...
CGGTGCTCCTGCACCAGGCGAACAGCACGTTCGCGGACTTCAGGGGAATACTTCGGGGTGATCTTCTTGCTCTTCATGGCTTCATTCTCTCAAGAGTTGAAGCCTCCTCAAAACCCGGGGCGGTTCAACGAGAGGATGCAGCGCGGCGCTAAGCGATTGAGCCCAAAGGTAATAACCCAAATGCTCTTTGTTCGTGGCCGGTTTGAAGAAGTCCTTATAGGCTTGCAGCCTCGGGGTTGATAGCGCGTTCGACAGAGTTGCAAATTCTTCTTGTGTCATGAGAATGTTGTGACTATACTTTTTTGGGTAAGCGACAAGGACCCCACTCCCGCTCCTATCTCCGATAGGGACCTAAAGTCGGTGAAGACCTTGTTTGCATCAGAGTCGGAGCCTCCCTTGTGGAGGCTTTCGGCTTTCTGGGGGCCAATAATAACCGCTATCTCCGAAGCTAGAGCACGGCGAACCCCGGCTCACCTCGGCACCCTCCCATTAACCGCCGCAACCGGATGCCTACCCTTAGGTGGCCCACTCGCCTTCGACGGCAACGGCAACGGATGCACCAGCTCCACAGTGCGATGCCGGCCACGCGTAAAGCCACGCCAGAACATCGACTCCCCTACGTTCAGCGCAACGTTCATCGCAAGCCGCAGCTGCTGTCCGTTTGGTAACCGCCTGGTGTCCGACCTGAAGGCAATCTCCGCCGCGTAGTCGAGCATGTACTTCGGCTCGATGTTCAGATAGATGCCTTTCTCCGCCCTGTCGTAGCGCCAGTTCAGTTCCTCCGCCTGGTTGTTGTTCTCGCCGTTAGGGCCAATCAGCGTTTTGGAGTGCTCCACAGTACGGTGCTCCTGGAAGCTCTTCCCGGCCTCGGTGTACGCCGGCGAACTGTCCGTGTTCAGATAGCTCTCGGGAATGGCTACAAACGACTTCATCACCGCTTCGGCCACCGGTGCAGTCTCCAGCAGGCCGACGGCCACACGCGTCGCGCATGCCCCCTTGCCTCGCTGTCCGAATCGCTTGCGAACAGTCATCAGGATGCGCCGGTCCTTCGGTAGGCGTCCGCCGAACTCGGGGTCGCTGCGGTCACCCGACTTCCGGCCCCGGGCCTTTGAACGCCCAGTCTGCGTAAGCATGGTGGCTGTCAGTTCCTTCACGTCAGCGTCCGCTTCAACGGGCCGCGAGCCCTGTGGCTTGCCGCGCTTCTCTGCGGCACGCCAGCCTGACTGGTGGGCTCCATCCATCTCGATGTCGCCGCTGACCAGGCCCACGTTATAGCCGCGCACCAGCGCCTCACGCATCTTGTGCTGCCAGATGAACGCCGTGTTGTAGGTGGTGTTGAAGTGCCGCTTCAGCTCCAGCGCGGGTTGCCCGGCAGCGGAGTTCACCCACATCAGCATGCTGGCCAGGATGTCTTGCAAAGGCCTTTTGTGATGGGAGAACACCGTGCCGGAGGTGACGCTGAATGTGCTGCCGCAGCCGGCGCACTTCCAACGCTTCTGCAGCGGGCGCCAGTAATGCTTGCCAAGCGTTCCACAGTGCGGGCAGGAAACCGTATTCCACGACCCGTAACGCACCTCCACCATGAAGTCGAGGCACTGCTTGTCATCCCACTGCGCGACGTTTGGAACGGACAGCGAAACCGCCTCCCGGGACATGTGCCAGGAGGCTGTGCCGGAGCGGCTGCGCCTGGGTTTGAATGCGGGCGTCGTCATATGACGTCCCGAAGGAACTTCACATAGAGCGGCTCTGGTGCAATGCCCAGCGGCGCGCCTTCGTATTCCAGCGGCGGTTCGCTGAACTCGGCAAGCCAGTTGCGGAAGCCCGTCCTGGCCGGCTCCACCAGGCAATGGATAGGGACGTAGCTTAACCCGTCGAATTCGACGGGTTTAGGAACGCACAGGCCTGGCCGTGCTGGCATCTCCTGCGTGCCAGTCAACCGAACCAGGCAGGCATGCAGCAGCAGCTCGGCAGGCCGCATAACCTCAGGCGTGAACAGGAAAGGCTCTGTGCTGTGCCGCTTCATGGTGTGCTCGTCGAAGTTGGCTTCGTAGCTTCCGCGCCGACGGCCCACCTGGCGAACGGACGCCGAAGCCAGAGTCCTGCGCCGGATAGTCTGGCCGCCGGGCAGATGCTCGATGAGGGCGGATATCTCGGAGGCGAAGGCACATCCCTTGCGTGGGTGTGCCACCACCGGAACGGCCTCGCTGGGGTCGTCAAAATTAAGTCCCAGAGCAATGGCGCGGGCGGTCAGGTCCCACAGGCTTGCCGACCAGCGCGGGTAGCTTGCCAAGGCGTAGGGCGGCGTCGCGCCAAGCCCCGACTGGAACAGCACCCCCTTGTAGTCAGCAATGGGGGCCAGTGTCTCGTAGCCGATATCCAACCAGGCCAGCAGGTTGTAGCGTGAGGCATCGGCCAGGGGCCCGGCATGAATGCTGACTCGCAGCATCAGAGTACCTTGATGTCCCAGGTCTGGCCGAACAGGCAGCCCCCTATCTGTTCAACCCCTCGCAGACGGATTGTTTTGTCGTCGAGCCAGATGAGTTGAGCGTCGAGCAGTTCCGGCAGCAACTCGGTCTCCAAGCCGTCCGTGGCGCTGACAAGCTTGGCGCAGAGGACGATACGCCCGAAGCTGTGGAGGCGGTTCTCTGCAACCTTGAGCTTGCCGCGGCTAGGTGGAGAGCTTTGGAGCGCGGCTTTGCCCTGGGGTCTGCCACTCTGGTTGATAGGACGGACTTCGACTCGCATGATTTGGCCTAGATGAAATGGATACGCGCCGTGTAGTCACCGGGAATGGGCTTTTTTGAAGCATTCCATTAATATGCGGTTAATTCCTCAAAATTGAGGAAACGACTCGAAATCAAAGCATCAACATGAACCCTCCAGTGGATTGGAAGCAGGAGGCGCGTCGACTATTGCGCGCTCAGCTTGCCCTCAAGGACGTGACCTACAAAGGTCTGTCGAGGGCGCTGTTGTCCGTTGGTGTGGACGAGAACCCCAAGGCGCTGGCCAACAAAATCGTTCGCGGCACGTTCAGCTTCAGCTTCTTCCTGCAGTGCATGCGCGCGCTGGACATTGACGTGGTTAGACTGCGCGACCGTGAGGCCGAACGCTAGGCTCATCCGTATCTCCTGAACGAGCCCACGACCTTGCCGAATACCTCCAGCTGCTCGCGCGGCCGGATGGGCGGGTAGCCCTTGTTGCCGGGCCGCAGGTAGAACTCACCCTTGTCGTCGAGCTCCAGGTACTTGATGGTGAACTCGTTGTCGACGATGGCCACAACGATGTCGCCGGTCTTGGCTGGCGAACCCCGCTGAACGACTACGACGTCGCCCTCCATCAAGCCGGCATCTTCCATGGAGTCGCCCTTCACCTTCAGCAGCAGCGACTTGGAGGGATTGCGGATGAGGTGCTCGTCAATGGACAGGCTGGTGAGCGGCGTTTCGAATGCGGGTTGCGGCAGGCCAGCGCGCACGGAATCGACGACCTCGCGCTCGAAGAAGCGCTTGCCCGGCGCCAAGCGGCCAGAGGGGCCTGACTCTATGTAGCCCTGTTCCTTGAGGCGCTTGGCCATGGCGGCAACGGAGCCCTTGGACTTCAGGCCCAGCAGCTCGCCGATGGCTGCGAACGACGGCAGCAGGCGGTGCTTGGCGTAGTAGTCCTGAAGTTTGCCCAGGTAGTCAGTATCGTTCACTCCAACCTCCATTCAACGAACGATTGTTCGATTAAGCGGAGTATAGGGGGTGAGTACGGCGTGTCAACAAGAAAGTTGGCGTAAGTTGCTGTTTTACTGACAGTTTATGTCTGTGCAGCAACGGTTAACGCAGCGTTTGCAGATTTGGTAACAAGGTTTGGCGTGTGAGTTCAGCCGGAACCGCCCACCCTCACTTGATATGAGATTGATGTGATATAAAAACCCTCCGTCCCTTTGCGGACCATGTCGGAGGCTTTATGGCTGACCAGCAGGATTTGTTTGGAACTACGCCCAGCTCAGGGTTACCGACCCGTTCGGCGGCACAGGTGGTGCCGTTCGGGAAGTACAAGAGCCAGCCCTATGAGGTGTTGCTGGCTGATGCCGGCTACGCCATGTATCTGCTGGGCTCGATGTACGGCAAGCTGCAAAGCCAATATCCATCGCTGCTGGCTTTTCTTGTAGGGCGCTATGGCTTGCCAGACAGCACCCCCGAACACAACCGACTCCAGAATCGCTTCCTGGACGAATCCTTTGCTGTTCGCTTCGCGATGGCCGCCAGCCCAAAGCTTGGGCAGTTCCTGGCTTCACTTCAGCACATCGACTTGTGCAAAGCCTGGGCTGACTACGTTCGGCGCGAACTCGCGACCGAGAAGGAGCGCTCGGGTAGACGACAACGCTGGGATGCTGCCAGCCGGATGCCTGAGTTGCGGGATGACTTGATGCGCCAGGCCTCCCGTCTCTCGTTCGCCCCATTCCCAGGAACCCTGGAGGGCACTACTTGGTTGACTCCGGTCGCGCGCGTTGATTTGGAATTTGAAAAGGACGGCGCTGATGTGAGCTATTGCGTCGCCGGAGGAGCCGCCTTTGATACCGTCGTCCCTATCAAATTGGGAAGCAACGAGGTCGACGAAGAAAAACGAATTTCAACATACAGCGTCAACTTCCCATTCCGCGTGGAGGTAAAGCCAATTGTGGGCGATGATTACCCGGCGATTCTCAGGGCCATGAAGACGGTAAAGACTCGCCAGTTGCTTGTAGGGGAGTACGCCGGCGCAGGTGCAACGTGGGACGAGATGGTTAAGGTGTTTGAGCTCAGCGGCATAACAGCGGTTCTGTTGGACGATGTTGAAACCCAGCAGCCGCCAGAAACTGTTGAACTTAAGCCAATCAGCGCACAAGAAGCTGAGGCTATCGTGACCGGCATCTATAACGAGTTGACCAGCGAATAAGGTGTCGTGAGGCACCAATAACCAAACCAAGGGGGATAAAAAAATGTGGCTGTTCTGGCTGATTGTTATTGCTGCTGTGCTGCTTTGGCTGTTCAAGAAAAACAAGACGAGTGATGCAGCACCTACCGTCTCTAACCCCAATATGAAGATTACCGTTTCATCTCGCAGCGGGTCCAGCGACGAAACCAAGGTTGGCTTTCAGGAGACGAGTGACGGCGGCTTCCAAATAGGGCCGAACCTGCCTTTTCCTCTGACGCTTTATGGCCTTGACCGCGACGAGGCGGCAAAGTTGGTGTCCGCGATGGAGCAAGGCCAGGAATACGAAATCAGCGAATGGTGTAATCACCTGGTGGCTCAGAAGAACGTTCGTTGCAAGGAACTGGACGAGTGGTTGGCTGACGCCAAGCCAAGGATAAAGAAACTGGTGGACCAGCGTATCCAGGCCTCGTCAGAATGGGCGCCTGCAACCGATTTGGACAAGGAAGACCTGTTGGCGGACTTCCAGTATGACGCGGTAAACGAACTGCCTGTGCGGCCAGGCTTTGGTGACTCGGCCAGCACCCTCCTGTTTGAAGAACCTCAGGACCTGACGGTGGATGATGCCCTCCTGGAGCGGTTCAAGGATAACCCCAAGACTTATACGTCCCTCCTGTACGCCATTTCTGCCGGCGCCAAGGTGCAAGTGTCCCCGGCAGGGGACTATCGCCGGAAAACCTACGACGAACTGGTTGAGAAGGGCTTTATGCGCAGAGGTCAGGAGATTCCTTTGGAAGACGTCCTGTCTGAGATGACAATGAAGCAGATGCAGGAAATTGCCGGGGCAGACGCTCCCAAGAAGTTCACGCGGAAGGCTCAGGCGATTGAGTTCATGGTGACCTTACCGGACATCCGCCAAAGACTCGGGAAGACCATTTCCTTCCGTGAGCTGTTCCAACTCAAGCCTATTGAAGGTATCGACTTGGGTGAGTTGGCGAAGGCCCACGCGTATTCAGCCGAGGTGTCTCGGGTCATCCTGAGGACTTTACGAGCCTCGCTGGACACTCAAAGGCTGGTGGACTCTAGCAAGGAATGGGTCGTAGACGGCTGGGAGCTGAATTCAGAAGAGTGCTGTCCGGCCTGCCAGAAGAATCACGGCAAACAGTGGAAGCGCCTGCCGCAAAAACTGCCGCCATTCCATATCGGATGCGAAGCCCGCATTGAGATGCAGTAGGCAGCCGCCAAGAACTGCCTAGGCTGTAGTCCTTAAGTGCCCCTCAAATCCGTAACTCCTGAAGGCGAAAGCTTATTCGCCTTCGACTACGATGCCGAGTCTTGGCGAGCGCTAGCCACGGCAAATCGCCGCGAGCGGAGGTTGGTTATGAGCTGCTGTGGTTGCCCCGCGGTGCTTAAGACTAGCCACTGTGGCACCAGATTTTTCGCGCATGCGCCGCGAGAAGGTTCGGCTTGTCCACGGGAATCGGAGGAGCACTTGCATGCGAAGGACCTGATTGCGCGCGCCGTCGCAGAAGCCGGTTGGGCCGCTGATACAGAGGCCTCGCTCAACCCACATAAGCTAGTGGCAGACGTATTGGGTACCAAGGGCGCCAAACGTATAGCCTTCGAAGTGCAATGGTCCCGCCAGAAGATGGCGGACACTATTAGCCGACACCAGGCGTATGAGCAGGCCGGCGTTCGTGCGCTGTGGCTATTCAAGCAAACCGAATATCCGTTAAGCAAGGAAACACCGTCCTTCCGTCTAGTTCGGGACGTGGACACCAAGACTTTTCACGTGTGGGTATGGCACGAGGGCCACACCTATTCCAAGCCTAGCGAGGCATCGCAGGCAGTAGAACTGCAAACCTTCATACACGGTGCGTTGACCGGCCGGCTAAAATGGATGCCAGCCCAGGGCCTGACGGTTTCGGTAATGATGCACAAAGCTTCAATACGTTGCCACAAGGGGCACGAGACCAACGTGCTCGCTGCGCTTGAGCTGGATATTGGACGGATACTTCCGGGTCACGCGAACCCTACCCTGTCAGTAGAGAGCTTCGGTGAGCATCCAGAGTTTCTACGCACGCAACAAGCCAAGGCTTTGCTGGAGAACCATGGGCTGTCTATTCAGTTCGCGATGACGAACTCTAAGGTAGGCAGGTCGCCCGACCACTTTAGAAGACGGGCTTACGCGTGCTGCTCAAGGTGCGGGGAGATAATCGGGGACTGGGAGCTGAGGGGTGTGCGAAGGGAGCAGTGCCTGGACTTTAACCTGGAGCTCCAGCTCTCTCCTCGTTTGGTAAACAGCATTCCGCAATTGAGCCGCGCGTTGCAGCGTTGGTGGTTTGACGCTGGGCAGGCTTCACTACCAGTTTCAGGCCGGACAAACCAGGAATAAGTTTTTTCTGAAAATAACGCCCCGGACTCCTCGCAAGCCTGATTACTCCGGTGCTTAACAGACCTCGTCGTTATTCACGGCGCCCCTCCCTAAGTAACTTTTCCAGCCGGCTCATATTTTCTGCGGAGTGGTCATGCACCAGGGAGTCCGCAATCTGTTCAAGTAACTCCCTGCTCTCCACGTCATCTGTGCTCAGCACGGACGCATCCACCAGGCGGCCATCTGGAAGCCGCCAAGCCTCGGTCGTCAGCCCTTTGCCCTTGAAGATTGGGACGGCTTCTCGAACTGCACTGCTGGCAAGTACCCAGAACTTGATAGCCTGATAAGGCGTTTTGACAAGGCGAGCGCCGCGGCGACGCTCCCTGATGTAGACGTAGTGTTCCATCGTAGACACGCTGAAGTTGATGATGACGGAACATAGGCATCCGCGCCTAGGGTTGGCGCACTTCCGGCCGGCATTTTGAAAACGGGCTTCCAATACCGCTTAACCCGTTGATTTTGAATTGAATGGGTCAGTTGCGTAGTAACACCCGATCGCCATAAAAAAGCCGGGCATGAAGCCCGGCTTGATCGCCGCATTGGGAATTGCCGACGTATCGGCGCGGCAAATTACATTTACGCCGCTTTTTCGTGGTGGTAGCCGGTGACAGTGTCGACTTCGGTCTTCGAACCCAGGATGACCGGCACGCGCTGGTGCAGGCCATCCGGGTTCAAGTCGAGAATGCGCTCGCGGCCCGTGGTGGCCGCGCCGCCAGCCTGCTCGACGATGAAGGCCATCGGATTGGCTTCGTACAACAGGCGCAGTTTGCCGGCCTTGGCGGGGTCCTTGGTGTCCTTGGGGTACATGAAAATACCGCCGCGGGTGAGGATGCGGTGTACTTCAGCCACCATCGAGGCGACCCAACGCATGTTGAAATCGGTGCCGCGCGGGCCGGTCTTGCCAGCCAGGCATTCGTCTACGTAGCGTTGTACCGGCTTTTCCCAGAACCGCATGTTGGACGCGTTGATCGCGAACTCGCGGGTTTCGGTGGGGATCTTCATGGCCGGGTGGGTCAGCACGAATTCGCCGACGTCGCGATCGAGCGTGAAGCCGTTGGTGCCATGACCGAAGGTCAGCACCAGCATGGTCGACGAGCCGTAGATGGCGTAGCCGGCACACACCTGCTCGGAACCGGGCTGCAGAAAGTCTTCTGCCGTCGCGGCGCGACCGGCAACGGGCGCCTTCAGAATCGAGAAAATGGTGCCGACCGAAATGTTCACGTCGACGTTGCTTGATCCGTCAAGCGGATCGAATACCAGCAGATATTTGCCCAGCGGATACTGATTCGGAATGGCGTAGCAGTCATCCATCTCCTCAGACGCCATGCCGGCCAGGTGGCCCGCCCATTCGTTGGCCCCGATCATGATGTCATTGGTGATGACGTCGAGCTTTTTCTGTGTTTCGCCCTGCACGTTTTCGGAATCGAGTGAACCCATCACGCCCAGCAGCGCGCCCTTGTTGACGACGTTGGAAATTGCCTTGCAGGCGATCACGACGTCGTTCAGCAGCGAGGTGAAATCGCCTGTGGCGCCAGCGGTGCGACGCTGTTCTTCAATGATGAATTGGGTGAGGGTGGTTCCGGTATGCATGCTGAAACTCCGAAAGATATAAGAATATCAGCATATTATACATGAGTGCCCGGGCCCGGTCTGATCGCCGCTACCGCTTTCCTGTCGTCTAGTCGGTGCCGACCAGTTGATCCGAGCGGGTGAACGTCCAGGTGCGTGTAATGGACAGAATATCCGCCTTTTTACGCATATCGTCCGGGAAAACCGCATAGGGTGCAGCCATCTCCACAATCTTGACCGCCGCCGCATCGAGAATTTTGGAGCCGGACGAGCGGTCGACTTCTACCGTTTCGATGCGGCCGTTGGCGTAGATCGAGACCGTGAGCTTGAGGCTGCCGTAGATACCTTGCCGACGCGCCGCCTCGGGGTAATTGACGTTGCCCACCCGTTCGACTTTGGCAACCCAGTCCTCCACGTAACGCGCATAGGCGTATTCGCGGACATTGGCGCCGACGAATGCGCGTTTGGGGCGTTTCTGGTAATCGTCCCATTGCTGCGAGATACGCGCCTGCAGATTCGCCATTTCGCGTGCCTGCTGATTGAGCTGGCTGGCGTCGAGCTTGGGTTGAACCGGTGCGGGCGGCGCTGACAGGGGCTGGTTTTGAACCTGGGCGTCAGGCTGGATCTGGGTCAGCAGGGTCTTGGCCTGTTGCTCCAAATCCGCCACCCGTGCCTTCAAGACGGCCTCATCGGCACCGGTTTGGGTCTTGCTGCTGGCGGGCAGAGGACTCTTCAACCGTCGATCTTCATCGGTGTTGCCGCCACCCGCCAGGTTGACCTGCGCCAGCGCATCCGGATTCAGCGGGGATTCCGCCGTTTTTGCATTGACCAGTACCACTTCCATCGGCAGGTTCGGGTCTTCAAACAGGCGCGGGTTGACCTGCACGAACTGGGTCGACAACACCATGCCGTGCACTGCGGCCGACGCCAGCAGGGCCAGCGCCATGCGCGTGCCTTGCTTGGAGGGTTCGGCGAGGAAAGGGGCAGAAGCGGCGGCCATGGGGATCAATAGGGAGAACAGCGCTGATTCTACGGAACGACAGCGTCGCTGTCAGGCGATAGGTTCAGTGTTTCCAGCAATTCGGCGTGAAAGCTGATGTCCAGCAGGTCGATGTTCGAGATCGCCAGCCGCACTTTCGAACCCGGCGCGACGCCGGCCACCGATGGCGCGCGTGTCACCAGCGGCAGGGTGTCGAAGCGCACCAGATCGTCGCGAATTACGCTGGCCGTGACTTCGGCGATGTTTTCCTGGGTCAGCCAGCGCAGCATCCAGTAGCGTTCGAGCCGTCGCTGGAATTCATTGTAGGCGTCGTAGGCAAGCTCGAATTCGCGCACCACCGAGAACAGTTGTTCGCTGCGGGGCGGATAAGCGGGGTCGGTCTGCTGCACCAGCGAAATCAATTGGCGCTGGTTGACCAGGTCGACATAACGCCGTAGCGGCGACGACGACCAGGCGTACTGATCGACGCCGAGGCCGACGTGCGCGTCGGGCGAAGTCGTCATCCGGGTCTTGCCGCCCGATTGCGCGCGGTAAATGCCGGGGATGCGGTTCTCTGCCAGCCAGCCGCCCCAGTGCGCGTTGGCGAAAATCATGAATTCCGACACCACCTTGTCGATGGGGCTGCCGCGTTTGCGCGGCACGATGCTGATGCGCTCGCCATCGACCTTGAAGTTGTAGTCGACGCGATCCACCGTATCGGCCTTGCCGCGCCCGGCTTCCAGTACGGCGGCAAAATCGTGCAGCCATTCGAGTTCGCGGCGGTAGGGGTAGTCGGCTACGTCCGGGTTCTTCAGCGTGTCGGCATTGAACTCGACTTCCAGCAACTCATGGCGCAGGTTGTCGGCGATGTGCACCATTTCCAGTTTGGTCTCGGTGCCCAGCACGCGCAGGTCGGGCGCCACGTCCACATACAGCGACAAGGCCGGGCAATCGTGGGTTTCGCCCAGCGTGTAATGGTGGATCAGCGCGTCCGGCAGCATGGTGATCTTGTTGCCGGGGAAATACACGGTCGACAACCGTTCGCGCGCCACGCGGTCCAGTTCCGAGCCGGGTGCGATGCCGAGCGCGGGCGCGGCGATGTGGATGCCGACCCGGATGTTGCCGTCGTCCAGCCATTGCACCGACAAGGCGTCGTCGATCTCGGTGGTTGCCTCGTCGTCCATGGAAAATGCACGCACCGCGCTTTTCGGCAATTCGGGCGGGTCGCTCGGATTTAAAGCAGCCGGCTCGGTCACATCGGCGAAGCCCGTGCCGCGTGGAAAGTGTTCCAGCTGGAAGCAAGCCTGATGAAATTCGAGCGTCGACGGAATCGCACCGCAGCGTTCGATCAGCCGCAATGGCGACAGCCCGCTGGCCGTGGCCGCTTCTTCGAGGGCCTTGAATTCCAGCGTGTTCTTGTCCGGCGCGATCAGGATGCGCGGGATCAGCGAAGCGTATTCCTCGGGCAGGCGGAACGCCGCCAGCGCTTCGGCCAGTTTCGCCTGTCGCTCTGCCGCCAATCGTTTCTTCTCCAGCCCGGCCTTGGCCGCGGCCAGCGTTTCGGTGGGTGCCGGACGGTAGCGGCCTTTGCCTTTTTTGTGGAAATAAATCGGCGAGCTGTGCAGCTTCATCAGCAGTGCCACCGATTCCGCCGGGCGCGGCGTGTGGCCGTAGTATTCCTGGGCCAGCTGCTCGAAGCCGAATTCATCGGTTCCTGCGGCTTCCCACAGGAAATCGGCATCGAGCTCGGCTGACAGGGTTTCGGCCTCGGCCATGACCTCGGTCGGTGCGGGCGCGGCAAAGCGCAGCAGCAGGTTGGCCGTCTTGATTTTGCTGCGCTTGCCCGAAGCGGTTTCAACCTGCGCCGTGGCGTCGGTTTCGGACAGGATGGATGCGGCCTTGAAATGGCCGTCCTCTTCAAAAATAACGTGCATGAAAATCAGAAGTCCAGAATGGTTTGAAAGTGGCGCTCGAACCCGGCAAAGCCGTGGTCGCCGCCTGCTTCGATGATGTGCTTAGCCCCCGCATAGTAGGCCACCGCATTGCGGTAATCGAGTACCTCGTCGGCGGTTTGCGCCAGCAACAGGTAACGCTCGGCATGGGTGATGCGTTCGATATCCAGGGCAGCCATCTCGGCCAGATGCGAGTCGGTCAGCACCCACTTCTCTCCGGTATGCCAGTTGGTCTGGGTGCCGAGCGCGTCGCGCATCAGGGTGTGGGCATGCACCGCCGGGTTGACCAGCACCGCCTTCCAGCCGTGTTTTTCAGCCAGCCAAGTGGCATAAAACCCGCCCAGCGAACTGCCGACCAGTGTGACCGACCCGGGGCCGCATTGTTCCAATTCGGCCTCGACGTGAGCGATGGCTTCGCGCGGGCTGTTGGGGAGGGCCGGGCAATAGTAGTCCGCCAGGCGGCCGATGCCGGCCATGTGCTCGCCCAACTGCCTGGCTTTGCCGGAGGCGGGGGAGGAATTGAAGCCGTGGAGATAGACGATCATTTCCGGATTTTACCGGGGTGGGGGGGATTCCTGAAATCGGGGGCAGCGTGCAGTCATTGCGAGAGAATCGAAGCAATCCAGTGTGTGGATGGCGTGGAGCACCCTTGAGGGTTAAGCCTTCAATGCGCTGAGTACCGTTGGCCGGGCTACCCCCGGCCAACGGTCAGCCGTCCTGCTAAGGCACTAACTATTTAATCGTGCTACGCGCCGAACACAACTGGATTGCTTCGTCGCTGCGCGCCTCGCAACGACGGCGAACCACAACTCTTACGCATACCCCTCATACCGATGCATCGGCGTCAGCACAATATCCTCGTTGTAATGATGATGCAGCGCATCCAGCAGTTTGGCGTGGATGCCGCCGAAACCGCCGTTGCTCATCATCAGCACGTGGTCGCCGGGGCGGGCATCCGCCACCAGCTGGCTGACGAGTTGGTCGAGGTCGTCGAACACGCGCGCCTTGTCGCCCAGCGGGGCCAAGGCTTCGGCGGCGTCCCAGCCGAGGGTGGCGCCGTAGCAGTAGACCTGGTCGGCGTCGGCGAGGCTGGCGGGCAGGGCGGCTTTCATGACGCCGAGCTTCATGGTGTTGGAGCGCGGTTCCAGCACGGCGAGGATGCGCGCCTTGCCGACCTTCGCCCGCAAGCCTTCGACGGTGGTTGTGATCGCGGTGGGGTGGTGGGCGAAGTCGTCGTAGACGGTGATGCCGTGGACCGCGCCGCGGATTTCCATGCGGCGCTTGACGTTCTCGAAGCGGCTCAAGGCGTCGATCGCAACGGCAGCGGGGACGCCAGCGTGGCGCGCGGCGGCGATGGCGGCAAGCGCGTTCATGCGGTTGTGCTCGCCGATGAGATTCCACTGCACGCGGCCCTGCGGGGTGCTGTTGAAGACGACGTCGAAGTGGCCATTCGGGTCGATTTCGCCCGGGGTCCAGCCGCCCACGCTGCCGAAGCGCTCGACCGGGGTCCACAGGCCGCGCTCGAACACGCGGTCGAGACTGGCGTCGGTGCCGTTGGCGACGATGAGGCCGTTGCCGGGGACGGTGCGCACCAGATGGTGGAACTGCGTCTCGATGGCGGCGAGATCCGGGAAGATGTCGGCGTGGTCGTATTCGAGGTTGTTGAGGATGACGCTGCGCGGGCGGTAGTGGACGAACTTGGAGCGCTTGTCGAAGAAGGCGGTGTCGTATTCGTCGGCCTCGATGACGAAGAAGGGGCTGTCGGTGAGCCGCGCTGAGATGCCGAAATTCTGCGGAATGCCGCCGATCAGAAAGCCGGGCCGCATCTTTGCATCGTCGAGTATCCACGCGAGCATGGCCGAGGTGGTGGTCTTGCCATGGGTGCCTGCCACGGCCAGCACCCATTTGTCGCGCAGCACGTTGTCGGCCAGCCATTGCGGTCCTGACGTGTAGGGCAGGTTGCGCTCGAGAATGGCTTCCATCAGCGGGTTGCCGCGGGTGACGACATTGCCCACCACGAAAATATCCGGTTTGCGCTCGATCTGGCTGGCGTCCCAGCCTTCGATCAATTCCACCCCGAGCGCGCGCAACTGGTCGGACATCGGCGGGTAGACGTTGGCGTCACACCCTGTGACCGTGTGGCCGGCGGCGCGGGCGATCGCGGCAAGGCCGCCCATGAACGTGCCGCAAATACCGAGAATGTGCAGATGCATAATGTTTTACCCAACGTTGTGTTACTGGATGGCCAGATGGTGAAGGGGGATTATCCTACAGTGCCGGCCCGCGCCTGCTGGATGAGATGGATGAGCAGCGCGCGCAATTTGGCGGGTCGCAGCGGTTTGTGAAGCAGCGGAAAACCGGCGCGGCTGATGCGCAGAATGGTGTCCGGTGCAGTGTCGCCGGTTACCAGAATGGCGGGAATCTCGCGGTCGTATTTTTGCCGCAGGCGGGCGATGACCTCGATGCCGTCGGTATCATCCGGCAGGCGATAATCCGTGACGATGACATCGGGTACGCGTCCGATCGTGTCCAGCCATTGCAGCGCTTCATTGGCGCTATGCGCGGTGACCAGGTCTATGTGCCAGTTGTCGAACAGTTCTGCCATCCCGCGCAGAATTGCGCTTTCGTCGTCAACCAGAACAACCAGCGCATCTCGCGGAACAGGCCCGAGCTGGGCTGCCGGGAGGGCGGACTGGATCAGCATGGCGTCCCCCCGCGGAACATCGATGCTGAAGCAGGAGCCATGCTGGGGGCGCGAATTCACGTCAATCCGGTGACCAAGCAAGCGCCCCAGTCGTGACACGATGGCCAGCCCCAATCCCAGGCCTTTGCTGCGGTCGCGGGCCGGGTTGTGCAACTGGACGAACTCCTGGAACACGCTTTCCAGCTGGTCGGCCGGAATCCCCCGGCCGGTGTCGAATACGCTGAGGCGTATCATGCGGCCGCGACGGCGGCATGCCACCAGCAGACCGCCGTCATCGGTGTAGCGAATGGCATTGGCAATCAGGTTGGCCAGAATGCGTTCGATCAGCAAAGGATCGCTATAAAGCGTGACGTCACAGGGGCGAAAACGCAGCCGCAATTGTTTTTCAGCGGCCAGCGCACTGAACTGTTTATCCAGTTCAGCCAGCATTTTCTGTAACGAAAAATGCACGGGGTGGGCTTCGATGGTACCGGCATCGAGCCGTGAAATATCCAGCAGCGCATTGAACAGCAATTCCATGGCGCCGGTCGATGCCTCGATATTGTCTATCAGCACTTGCGCCTCCGCTGGCAGATTCCGCGCCTTGAGCGCCGCGACAAATAACGATAGCGCATGCAATGGTTGGCGAAGATCGTGGCTGGCGGCTGCAAAGAATCGCGATTTGGCGGAATTGGCACGCTCCGCCATGTCCTTTTTGGCGGCGAGGTCGGCGGTGGCGTCCCGAATCCGTTTTTCCAGTTCGCCGCGGTGCGTCTGCAAGGCTTCGGCCATGTTGTTGATCCCCGCCGCCAAGGCGCCCACTTCCCCGCCGGGCGGCAGTTGGGTTCGCACGGCAAGGTCGTCGCAGGCGAGGCGGCCGACCACCTGACCGATCTGCCGCAACTGGCCCGCCAGACGAACCGAGAGCCTCCACGCCAGGGCGCCGGTAATCATCAGCGCGAAGACCATCAGGAGCGCGGCATTAATCAGTGTGCTGCGCGTGAAGGCACCGATTTGTTCGCGCGAGACGCCGACCTCCACACTGCCGAGCAAGGCGGCGGGGGCATGCAGCGCCGGTTGCGGCTGAGGTGTGAGCCCGGAATCGGCTAGCGGCGCGCGAATCGCGGCGCGTTGGCGAAACTGGGTCTGCATGCGATCGGGGGATAAAACCGGCTGCGTGCGGGCAAGCAGTTGGCCACCGGGACCGGTGACGCGGACAAAAGACAATTGGCTTTGCTGTTTTTCGGCATTGAGCAGGGAGGCAATCTGTGCCGGATTTTCCCGGATCAAGGCATAGGGCAGCGCATCGGATAAATGGCGTGCCGCGTTGGCAGCACGCACATGCAGCGCCTCCTCCGCAGTGGTCAGAGTTCGCGTAGTGAAGTAAGCCACCATGCCGAATTCGATCAACAGCGCCGGCAGCAAGGCGATCATCAGCATTCGGCTGCGTATGCTGTAGAGCGGCAGACGGCTGAAGAAAATGCGTAAAAAACCCACGTCGCTATGCCGAATGAATCAGGCGCTGAATGGCAAGGACTGCCTCGGTGCGGTTGGTAACCTTGAGCGCGCGAAAAATGGCGGCAATGTGGACCTTTACGGTGCCTTCGGACATCGCCAGCATGCCGGCAATCGCTTTGTTGGCGCAGCCCTGCGCGAGCAAGCGCGCGACCTCGACCTGGCGAGCGGTGAGCCCGCTGTGTTGCAGGTCCTGGAAATCGGCAGGCGCGGTCGTGTGCAGGCCGCTGTCGCCAAGACAGGCCGGGACATACAGGCCGCCTGCCAGCACCTGCCGCAAGGCGGCCAGCATTGCGGCAGTGGGCATGGCTTTGGGAATATAGCCGAGGGCGCCGGCTTCCAGCGCGCTTCGGATATCGTGCGGCGATTCCGAGGCGGACAGCACCACCAGCGGAATATCCGGAAAGCGATTGCGAAACTGGGTGATGCCCTGCATGCCAACAAAGCCCGGCATATTCAGGTCGACCACGGCAAGGTCCAGGTCGGTGTGAGCCGCCGTCTGCGAAAACAGGCTGGGGTAATCGTGCGCGTCAACGATTTCCACGGGCGGTTCCAGTTGAGACAGCACATGACGCACGCCTTCACGCATCAAGGGATGATCGTCAGCCAATAGGGTTTTCAAAAGTTCGCTCCCAGCATGGGCGCGATTTTAGTACGACATCACAGGAAATCGGTCATGGCTGAATAAAGCAGCCGGTTTATTCCTGGTTATTCGTACGGGCCGCCTCGGATTGCAGGCGAAGACGAACTATTTTGCGCGTACTTTGCGCATTCCCTGTTCGATGGCCGCTTCCAGGTAGCCAAAGTAAAAATCGGGAATCAGCAGTCCGACAATGGCTTCGCCGGTTTCTTTTCCGCGCGTGTCCAGCACCTGGATCGTCGGCACCATGTAGACCTTGTGTGCGGTAGCGAATGCCCCTTCGGTGATCTGGGTGCCGTCGAAATCCGTCAGCGGGGCATTGCTGCCCACGGTGATTTCCCGAATGATGACTTTCTTGCCATAAGCGGGGTCCTGTTGCATGGGCACCAGATACTCGCGCTTGACGCGATCGCAGTAGTGGCATTCCGGACTCGAGAACAGAAGCAGAACCGGGACTTTTTTTCGGGCCGCATCGCGTGCATCGCGTTGAAAGTTGCTGGCGTGGACCAGGCTGGCGCCCGCGCTGGCAACGCCAGGCAGCGTGACTCCCCATGCTAAAATCAAGGCGCAGGCTGCGATCAGTCGCGTCATTCGTAATCGTCCTTTCCGGTGAATGTGGACACATCATGTTTGTATGCGAGTGTCGCGCCATATTTCTTCAAATCAAACAGTCCATTCCTACCGCCATGACTATCCTGACCATCGCTTCCCGTGAAAGTGCCCTTGCCATGTGGCAGGCGGAACATATTCGCGACCGTCTGCGGGTGTTGCACCCCGCCTGCACGGTAAATATTCTGGGCATGACGACGCGTGGCGATCAGATTCTTGACGTCACGCTGTCGAAAATTGGCGGCAAGGGCCTGTTCGTCAAAGAGCTTGAGGTGGCACTGGAAGCGGGGCGGGCTGATCTGGCGGTGCATTCGATGAAGGATGTGCCGATGGCGTTGCCGCCAGGATTCGAACTGGCCGTTATCGGGGAACGCGAGGATCCGCGTGATGCCTTTGTATCGAATCAGTATGCGCAGTTGTCGATGCTGCCGCCCGGGAGTGTCGTCGGCACCTCCAGTCTGCGCCGCGAAGCGCAATTGCGTGCGCGCTATCCGCATTTGCAGGTCAAACCGCTGCGTGGCAACGTGGGGACCCGCCTGAGAAAACTCGACGAGGGTCATTACGATGCCATTCTGCTGGCAGCCGCGGGCTTGATACGGCTGGGCTTGGGAGATCGGATCAAAAGCCTGCTCAGTGTGGACGAGAGCATACCCGCAGCAGGACAAGGCGCACTCGGCATCGAGATATGCAGTGGCAATGACAGCGTGGCAGCACTGCTTGCCGCACTCAATCATGCCGAAACGGCTGCCTGTGTCAGGGCCGAGCGCCAGGTCAGCCGGGTGCTCGGCGGAAGCTGTCAGGTGCCATTGGGCGCGCATGCCGTATTGCAGGGCGACAAATTGGTGATGCAGGGGTTTGTCGCCAATCCGGACGGCAGCGATTTTATTCACAACCATGCCGAAGGCGACATGCGTGATCCGGAAGCCGTCGGCCAGCAATTGGCAGACAAGTTGCTGGCGCAAGGAGCGCGCGCCATTCTCGACGCCTTGTCAGCTGCATGACCTTGCCGCTGGCCGGGCGCACCATATTGGTTACGCGGCCGCGGCAGCAGGCAGCGGCGCTGGCAGAGGCGATCCATACCGCGGGCGGCGAAGCATTCGTGTTTCCGGCGCTGGCTATTGAGGCGGTACCCTTCGCGGCGCTCGGCACCGCGCTCGCCACCCTGGACGGTGCCGATATCATCCTGTTCATTAGTCCGAATGCCGCGCAGTTTGGCATGGCGGCAATCCGGGCTGCAGGGCGCCTGCCGCCGGCCGCGCAGATTTTTGCCGTGGGGCCGGGCACCGCGCGGGCATTACAGGCCGAGGCGGTGCCCGGGGTGGTTACCCCGCCGGGCCAGGACAGTGAAGCCCTGCTGGCGTTGCCGCAATTGCAGGCGGTGGAGGGCAGACGTGTGGTCATCGTGCGCGGCGTCGGCGGGCGCGCATTGTTGGCCGAGACGCTGAACGCGCGGGGGGCAAGCGTGGATTTTCTGGAATGCTATCGCCGCTTACGGTCGCGGGCGGACGCGGCGCCTTTGCTGGCATGCTGGCAAACGGGCGGAATCGATGCGGTCACGATCGCCAGCGCAGAGACGCTGCACAATCTGGCCGCCGTGCTGGGTGAAGCCGGCGCGCCGCTGCTGGCGAATACCCCGCTTTTCGCACCGCATGAGAAAATCGCCGAAGCAGCCCGTCGTTTTGGCATTGCCCCTGTCATTGCCACGCGGGGTGGCGATGTGGGTCTGATCGACGGCCTGATTAACTGGTTTAGGAACACGCTATGACTGACATGACCGAAAAGCCCACTGCGGATTCTGCCGGGACGCCGGCCGCTGGGCCGTCCCTTTCCGCCTCGCCGGTGCCGCCGGCCGCTGCGGCCGCGCCGCCCGCTCCCCCCCCGTCTCCTGCGCCGCGCGAACGTCTCCATGTGCTGCCGATCGTGGCCATGCTGGTGGCGACGCTGGCCATCGCGGCGGCCGCCTGGTCCTGGTCGGACAGCCGTGAGCGCATCCGCGACCTGAAGACCGAACTGGCGCGCCGTCTGGCGGAATCGGGGAGCGACGCCAATGCAAGCCGTTTGCTGGCGCGCAATGCGGACGATTTGATGCGTCAGACCAGTGAAAAAGTCGCGCGTATAGAAAGCCAGATGGTGTCGTCGCAACAGCAGCAATTGGCGCTTGAAACCTTGTATAAGGATCTGGCGCAGAGCCGTGACCAATGGACGCTGGCAGAAATCGAGCAAATACTGCTGACGGCGGATCAGCAGGTTCAATTGGTCGGCAACGTAAAGGCGGCAATCATCGCCATGGAAGGCGCCGACAACCGTCTGCAGCGCCTGGATAAACCGCAATTTACTGCACTGCGGCGCGCCATTGCAGCCGATCTGGCGCGGCTGCGTGCGGTGCCTTCGCTCGACGAAGTGGGCGCCAGCGCGCGCATCGAAGCCTTGATGGTGCAACATGCCAGCTGGCCGCTGGCCAGCGCGCAGAGTTCGGAGGCCGTGGCTGCACCCCGCGCGTCGGGGGCAAATATGGCCCAGGAGTTGTTGTCCGAACTCAAGCATCTGGTTCAGATCCGCCGCGTCGAGGGCAACGAAACCGTGCTGCTGCCACCGAGCCAGGCTTACTTTCTGCGCGAGAACCTGCGCTTGCGTCTGCTGTCGGCACGGCTGGCGCTGCTGTCGCAGGATCAGGGTGCATTCCAGGCTGATTTGCGTGCGGCCTCGGATATGCTGGCGCGCTATTTCAATACGCGCGATGCAGGCGTAGCAGGGGCGCTTAAGGAAATCAAACGTCTGGCCGCCTTGCAGATCGTGATCAAGCTTCCCGGTATTGACGCCAGCCTCGCAGCGCTGGATGCCTACAAGGAGAATCATTGATGCGCGGGCTGATCTCTCTCCTTATCGTGGCGGTGTTGGCGGTCGCGCTGGCCATGGCCGGGCGTTATGACCCGGGCTATGTGGTGCTGGTTTACCCGCCCTGGCGAGTGGAGATTTCCTTTATCAGTTTTGTGCTGCTGACGGCAGGACTGGTGATTGGGGGGGTCATGCTGGTGCGGCTAGCCTCGCTGACCCTCAATCTGCCCGGCATTGTCCGTGAACAGCGCGAACGCCGTGCAGCACGCAAACGGGACGATAATTTCGTCGGCGGCCTCAAGGCGTACGTCGAATATCGCTATCAGGATGCGGAACAATCGCTGGGTCAATGGCAAGGCAACGACGACGCGCGGGTGGGGCTGGCGCGCGTGCTGGCTGCCCGGGCTGCGCAGGAGATGCGTGCGGCCGCTCAGCGGGAGCGCCACATCCAGGATGCCTCCAAACATGGCGCCGGACTGGCGGCTCAACTCTTCGAGGCTGAATCCTGTCTCGCCGACAAGGATGTCACGGCGGCGTTAGTGGCAATCAACCGCGCCAAGGAAATCGCGCCGCAGCACACGGCATTGTTGAGGCTGGAACTGAAAGCGCGCCAACTGACCGGTCAATGGGATGAGGTCGAGCGCCTGCTGGACGTGCTGGCGCGCAGCAATGCGCTGGAATCGAGCAGGGCAACGCAAATGCGTCGGCTGTCCTATGCGGAAAATCTCAAACGGCGGGCTGAAGACGACCGCGGATTACTCGAGTACTGGAAAAAAATTCCGGCTGAATTCAAGCAGGATGCGTTGGTGGCGAAAGCGGCAACCCGGGCTTTCATGCAGCTCGGGGGGCAGGATACGGCGCTCGATGTGCTGGAAACCACGCTCAATCGGGAATGGAACGAGGACCTGGTGGCGTTGTATGGTGAATTGCGCGGGAGCAGTCCGAAACGGCAGATCGAACAGGCAGAGAAATGGCTGCACGCCCATCCGCGTGATGCGCAACTGCTGCTGACGCTGGCGCAATTGTGCAGTGTGCAGCAGTTGTGGGGAAAGGCGCAAAACTATCTGGAGGCCAGCCTCGCCATTGCGGCGAGTACCGAGGGCCACATCCGGATGGCCGAGCTTAAAACCCAGAGCGGCCAGGCGGGAGAGGCCTGTCAGCATTATCAAAAAGCGCTGGCACTATGCCGGGCGCAGGGATAATCTGCGGTTGTTCCAGTAAGTTCCCCAGACCGGCTGGCATATTTGTGCGAGTGTCAGCCGGCGCGTAACGTGTATCATTAGGCAACTCTAATGTTTATGAGGGCTTATGCCATGCGTTCTGTTTTTTCCTCCATCGGCGCAGTTGTGGTCAGTGCAATGCTGCTGTCTGTTCCCGCGGCCAGTTGGGCCACCTCTTTGAAAGCGCCGGCGAAAACCGAGCCGACCTCGCAGCCCGGTGTTTACAAACTGGCGATTGACAAGAGCGTCAGTCTCGACGATGCGGCCGAGTCGATGCGTCTGCGTGCAAATGCATTGAATCTGAAGCTGGTTGCCGAGCTTCCGCTTTCCAAACAGGTCGAAGCCGTCGTGGGCAAGCCGCAACGCACCATTACCATCTTCCAGTTTTGCGACGCGGTCACGGCCAAGGAACTGATTGACATGAGCATGGACTTCGCCACGTATATGCCGTGTCGCATTGCCATGATCGAAGACGCAGAGGGCCGCGGTTGGCTGATCATGACCGACATCAACGTCGATATGGTCGCGAAGGAAAAGAATCTGCAGAAAGCATTGACCGAGCGTATCAAGAGCGTACGCGACGGACTGCTTGAAATCATGGAGGCGGGTGCTACGGGCGCGCTGTAACCTGGCGGCTGCGTCGCTATCCTGAAATGCCCGCTCGATGCGGGCATTTTTATTTAGGGATTGGCAACGGCACTTCGGCATCCGCCGCGTAGACGAACGCGTCGGCGAAGAACGCATCCTCGGGCAGCGCGCGGCGTTGCGTAAATGCGTCGCGGGCGCTGTCCACCATGATGGGCGCGCCGCAGGCATACACCTGATAACCGGCCAAATCGTCGAAGTCGGCGAGCACCGCATCGTGGACGAAGCCGGTGCGACCCTGCCACGCGTCCCCCGCTTCGGGATTGGACAACACCGGGATGAAACTGAAATTGGGACGTTCTGCCAGCCACTGCCCGGGCAACTCGGCCATGTACAGATCCTTGAGCGAGCGCACGCCCCAGTACAGCACCATTTCGCGATCCATATGTGCTGCGAAGGCATGCTCCAGCATCCCCTTGATCGGTGCGAAGCCCGTGCCGCCGGCGATGAAGAGCATCGGCTTGTCGGAATCCTCGCGGATGAAGAAGCTGCCAAGTGGCCCTTTCAGTCGCAGGATGTCGCGTTCCTTCAGCGTGGAAAACACCTGATCGCTGAACAGCCCGCCCGGAACGTGGCGGATATGCAGTTCCAGCAGCGCGTCGTCGTGCGGTGGGTTGGCCAGCGAATAACTGCGTGTCTTGCCGTCCTTCAACTGGAAATCGATGTATTGGCCGGCCAAAAATTGCAGCCGTTCGTTGGCGGGCAATTTTATTTTCACCACCATCACGTCGTCGGCACGTTTCTCGAGTGCCTCTACCCGACACGGCAGGGTTTTTGTCACGATGTCTTTAGCGGCGCCGATTTCCTTGGCTTCGATGGTCAGGTCGGACAAGGGCTTGGCACGGCAGAACAGGGCGCGGCCCTGGGCTTTTTCCTCGTCCTTCAGCGCGGTGGGCGAATGTTTTCCGTAATCGAGTTGGCCGGACAGCACGCGGCCCTTGCACGAACCGCAGGCGCCGTTGCGGCAGCCATAGGGGAGCGAAAAGCCTTCGCGCAGGGCGGCTTCGAGCACGGTTTCGTCGTCATTGACGGTGAAGTGATGCCCGCTGGGCTGGATGGAAACCTGATACGGCATGATGTGGGCTTAAAATACGGTGATAAACCCGTCGATTATCGCTCGACTAGGCGGGGAATTCACCCCTGTTCAGAAAGGGTTACGGGCCAGCAGGCATGAAAAAGATCTTGATTGTGGGTTTTGGGGATGTGGCAGAACGCCTGGTGAAACGCTATGCGGGCCAGGCGGAATTCATCGGCTTGATTCGTCGGGCCGACCGGGCCGCCGCGTTGCGTGCGTTGGGCGTCACCCCTTTCGTGGCCGATCTGGATGAGCCTCACAGCCTGCGCCGGCTACCGCGTGTTGCCGGCGTGCTTCACTTCGCGCCGCCGCCCGGCGAAGGCCAGACCGACCCGCGCACGGCGCGTCTGTTGCATGCGCTGGCGCGGCGCGGCGCGCCAGCGGCGCTGGTTTATATCAGCACCAGCGGCGTATATGGCGACTGCGGCGGCAACTGGGTTGCCGAAACCCGGGCGGTCGCGCCGGTGAATGGGCGTGCGGTGCGCCGGGTCGACGCCGAGCGCCAGTTGCGCCAGTGGGGCGCAGCGCTGCGGATGCAGGTGAGCATATTGCGCGCCCCGGGCATCTATGCGGTCGAGCGGCTGCCGCTGGACCGCATCAAGCGGGGCACGCCTGCGCTTGTGAGCAAGGACGACAGCTACACCAACCATATTCATGCCGACGATCTGGCGCGGCTGACATGGGCCGCATTATTTCGCGGCCGGGCGCAGCGGATATACCATGCGGTGGACGCACATCCCCTGAAAATGGGCGACTGGTTCGATAGCTGTGCGGACGCATTTGATTTGCCGCGCCCGCCCCGAATTGATCGCGGTGAGGCGGAAAAGGTGTTGTCAGAGGCGTTGCTGTCATTTCTGCGCGAATCGCGGCAATTGTCGAATACGCGCACGACTGAAGAATTGCGACTGAAGTATTGTTATCCGACGTCCGACGATTGCTTGCGCGAGATCAGGCAGTTGCGTGGACAGATGGCGCTTTTTTAACTTGAATCGGCCTAACGTAATAAGTCGTCGGGTTCACGCTTGAATTCGCCGTCTATCGTTTTGGGCATCGTGTCGTCATTGGCGGAACGCAAGGGGTCGGTTTTTTTTCTGTCCCAGGTTCCCGGGATCAATAGCAGTACCAGCGCAATGGCGTCGCTGATGAAGCCCGGAAAAACAAGCAGACCACCGGCAAGAAAAATCCGGCCGCTGGCAAACAGAGACGTCATGGGATTCACCCCTGATTTCAGTGTGAATGCCATCCGCGCGCCCCAGGCCACGCGTTCGACGCGGATCAACATGACCCCGGCGACCGCCGCGAGCAGCAGCCACAACAGCACCCAGCCGCCGATCGCCCCGGCAGCCAAAAAAATCCCGATCGCTTCCAGAACCGGAAACGAAAGCATCAGTAGTACAACCCAACCAAAGCGCATGTCATGGAACCTTTGTTAATATTTACCAATTTACCCGATGTGGCGAGCGCAGGGAAATTGGCGCAGCGGCTCATCGAAAATCGACTGGCAGCCTGTGTGAACGTTTTGTCCTCCTGCCAGTCCATTTATCGCTGGCAGGGGGCGGTGGAACAGGTGGAGGAAATTCCGCTGCTGATCAAGACCACCTCAGCCCACTATGCGCAAATTGAAGAACTTGTCCGCACCCAGCATCCTTACGATGTACCCGAACTGATTGCCATACCGATAACACACGGTCTGCCCGCTTACCTCGCGTGGCTGACCACGGAGACTGAACAACATGAATAAATGGATTCGTTTGCTGAGCACATTGCTGGTACTTGGGGGGGCGCTCATACAAATTCCAGTCGCTCACGCGCAGGAATTTATCGACCCCGAACTTGCATTCAAGTTCTCGGCCCGGGCACTCGACGCCAATACGCTGGAAGCGCGCTGGCAGATTGCCGATGGCTACTACATGTATCGCGACAAGTTCAAATTCGAGGTAAGCGGCGCCACCTTGGGCACACCGGCGATGCCGGCAGGCAAGATCAAAACCGACGAATATTTCGGCAAAGTTGAAACCTATCGCAAGGACGTGCGCATCGCGTTGCCGATCCAGCGTACGCCAGGCACAACCGCCGTTACCCTGAAAGCCGTTTCGCAGGGCTGCGCCGACGCGGGCTTGTGCTACACCCCGCAAACCGCCAGCATCTCGATCAAGTTGCCGGCCTTGATCGCTTCTGCGGCGGCGGCTCCGCCGGCATCCTCTGCGACGCCTGCAGCCTCGGTGTCCGTGCTCGATGGATTGCGCAGCCTGGGCGGAAGGGCCATGCCCAAGCTGTTGCCCCCCGACGAGGCGTTCCTGGTGGCGGCAGGCATGCCTGATGCGCAGACGGTCAAGCTCGATTACACCCTGACCGACAACACTTACCTGTATCGCGACAAGCTGGCCTTTACCGTCAAAGCGCCCGCCGACGTCAAGGTACTCCGCATCGAGACGCCTGCGGGCGACGTCCAGGACGATCCCACCTTTGGCCGTACCGAGGTGTATCACGCCAATTTTTCTGCCACGGTTGCCTTGTCGCGTGCGCTGGCCAGCGATGAAAAGCTGATCTTGAATGCGACCTGGCAGGGCTGCAATGAAGCCGTGGGCATCTGTTATCCACCGATTAACCGGGATTTCTCATTGCTCCCGGGAGCCGGTGTGGCAGCCGAATCTGCCGTGGCGACCGTGCAAGCCGTCACTCCCCCCTTGGCCGACGAGTCCGACACCTCAAAAATTGAACGGGTGCTCAAAGGCGGCAGCTTCTGGGGTGTGGTTGCGACATTTTTTGGCCTGGGTCTGCTGCTGGCGCTCACGCCCTGCGTGTTTCCGATGATTCCGATTCTGTCGGGCATCATCGCCGGCCAGGGCAAGACGCTGACCAAAACCACCGGTTTTCTGCTGGCGCTCGCCTACGTGCTGGGCATGGCGATTACCTATTCGCTGGCAGGCGTGGCCGCCGCGTTGTCAGGCACACTGCTCTCGAATGCACTGCAAAACCCGTGGGCGCTGGGCATAGGGGCCGCTATTTTTGTGGCGCTGGCTTTCTCGATGTTCGGTTTCTTTGAGCTGCAGTTACCCAGTTTCATTCAAAGCAAATTTTCCGATGCCTCCAACAAGATGAAGGGCGGCAACTTTGTCGGGGTGTTTGTCATGGGGGTGCTCTCCGCCGTCATTGTCGGGCCGTGTGTCGCCCCGCCGCTGGCGGCCGCGCTCGCCTTCATCGCGCAGACCGGCAACACTACCCTGGGCGGCGTGGCTCTGTTTGTCCTGGCGCTGGGGATGGGCGTGCCGCTACTGCTGGTCGGGGTCTCTGCGGGCGCGCTATTGCCGCGTGCCGGCGGCTGGATGAACGCGGTCAAGTACTTCTTCGGCGTCATGATGCTGGCGATTGCCATCTATCTGATTTCGCCGATCATCCCGGCGTGGGTCAACATGCTGCTGTGGGCGACTCTGCTGATTGGGTCCGCAGTCTACCTCCGTGCACTCGATCCGTTGCCACCCCATGCCTCCGGCTGGATGCGCCTGTGGAAAGGGCTGGGAGTGACCCTCCTGATCGGGGGGCTGGCGCTGATATTGGGCATGCTGGCGGGTAGCCGCGATCTGTTACAGCCCCTCGATGTATTCAAGAGCGGTGGAGGTGACGGCGGCACGGTTGCTGCCAGTCAAAAGGCGCTGCCCTTCGAACGGGTCAGGGACGTCGCTGAACTCGATGCGCGGCTGGCGGCAGCCAAGGCCGAAGGCAAGCCCGTGATGCTCGATTTTTATGCGGACTGGTGCGTGTCGTGCAAGGAAATGGAACGTTTCACGTTCAGCGACGCCAGGGTGCAGGCCCGACTGCAAAATGTCGTATTGCTGAAAGCGGATGTCACCGCAAATAGCGAAGCCGACAAGGCCTTGCTCAAGCGTTTCAACATCTTCGGTCCACCGGGGCTGGTTTTCTGGAATGCCGCGGGCGTGGAGTCGGGTTATAAAGTCATCGGCTTTGAAAAGGCCGACAAATTCATGACGAGCATCGATTCCGCGCTGGGCACCTGAGTGGACCGGGTTGCCCGTGTCCGTCCCGCGTCGGGCCTCCCCGCCGAGGCTACGTCTGCCGGGTCAACTCGCGGCTGGTGAGCCGGAAATCGAAATGCTCGGGCTCCCGCCCGTCCAGCCGGGTGTCGCCGAATTCCGCATAGGGATACATCAGATAGGGCAGCGGTGCGCTGGCAGGCGGTGCGAGATCAAAATCCCGTGCCGTGTTGAGCCCCACCCAGTTCATCTCCCAGTAGCCAAACAGCCGTTCGCGCAGTGCGATCACACGCGGGTCCGACAGCGCCAGCTTTTCTTCCAGCACGACCTTGCGCACATCTGCAGGATCCACTGCCACCCAGCCGTGTCGTGGCGAGAAATACTCGGCCCGGCAATGGTGGGCTTTCGACACGTCTCCCGCGCGCCCGAGGCTGTTGAACAAGGCCGAATCGGCGACCCTTACGCCATACATTTCGCGTGCCGGCAACCCGGCTGCCCGGGCGAGTCCGACGTACAGCGAATTGATATCGGCACACTTGCCCCCCAGATCCCCGGTTTCCAGCATGAACTTGATATTGCCGAGCCCGCAGCCGCGTACCGTCGGTTTACGGAAGGTGTTGTCGACCACCCAATCGTAAATGGCCTTGGCCCGGGCATCCGGGTCGGTGATGCCGTGCACGATTTTTGCCGCAGTGGTTTCCACAATGCCGTCAATTGGCATGTTTGTCGTGGGTTCCAAATAGCGCGCAACATCGGGTGTGACCACATGAACCCCGCCGGCGGGTGACCGGTTCCGGTTGCGGGTGGCGACTACCGTGGTGACGGCCAGTTGCCGATCCGTATGGGCGGGCGCCCATTCCGCAGCAAATAGGGGCGCGCGGTAATCAGTATCCCAGGTCAGCGCAGCCCGTTCCGGGGCGGTTTTCCAGGTGACGGAAATCACACGCTGATAGTCGCCGGCATCAACCGGGAGCGGCAACCATAGCTGGCCCGCGCCTTTTTGGGCGGCGAGGTCGATGTGGTAAACGAGTTCGAAGGTGCGCCACTCCCCGGCGGGCGGGCTCGCTGCGCGGGAAGGCGTCATCGAAAAAAGAAAAGGTGTGGCCGCAGTCAATCGCATAAAGTCCCGTCGCATCATGGTGGTCTCCAAAAGGTTTTACCCTGGAAAGTGTCGGATGGGTAGCGCATGCGCCAGCACCGTCGCGCATGAGCCGTCCAAGTCCGCAGGCAACGTTCGAAGTGTAGCAGCCTTGGCGAATGGTGCTGGCGGGCGATCAGGCCTGGCGAAGAGTTGCGATGCTGTCCAGCAAGGGCGTGACGATGGGCGCGATCTTGCGCCGCATCAGCGATCCGATGGCGGTGGTTTTGATGAAAATCGGCCGTACGGTATCGGCGTCAGCAGCAGCCAGCGTATCGAGCGCTGCGCAATCGGCTTCCAATCGGGCCAGGTCAGGCTGAGGCACGGCCGCATAAAGTGCTGCGCGGGCGCGTTCGCGTGTCGCCGCATCGGCCTGGCGCAACGGCGTACACCAGCGTGCGAGGGCATCAAGCGTGTGATTGACCACTTCCTGGACTTCGGGTCGGTCGAGAATATGCGAGGTGGTCAGCAGAAAGGTTTGCCCCTGTCCCGACAGCGCTTTCGTCAGCATCACGCTATAAGGATTGTCGGCAAGCTGGGGCACGGTGGCGTGATCCGCGCGTGCGGCACGTGGACTGGGCAGGTGGTCTGGCTGCAGTTCAAGAAAGGCCACGTAATAGGAATTGCGGCTATTGCCGCGTTTCCAGATGGACAATTTCTCGGCATCGGTCAGCACGCCGGAATACAGCATGACGGCCACGGTATCCAGAATGCCGACGTCATCCTCATGCAGGAATGCGAGATGTTCGACCAGAAACTCGGCCAGCGTCCGGCCCATGCTGCCTTGGCTTACCACGTCGCGCATCAGCATCAGGCGGGCATTCTCGATGGTTGGCATGCACCACCATGCGTGGCGCGCCATTTCATCGGTGAGCGAAGGCGAATGAACCACGGCAACCACCGCTTCCTCTTCAGCAATCAGCAGCAACTGCGCAAGATGCTGGGACGACAGCCCGGATTGCGACTGGCGCGTCCAGCGCGTCAGATGCACCGGATAGCCGCCGGGGGAGCCGAGAGCGTGACCGGATAGCAGTTCACGAACTTTCTTCAGGTAGCGGTCAGCGCGTTCATTGGGCTTCAGCGGGACGCTGGCTTCGCCCTGCGGTGTCAACGCCCACAATGTCATGTTCGATTCATCGATGCGGACGGCCTTGAGATCGGTGTTGAAGAGAACATTGAGCCGGAGTTCGTCTTCGGGAGAAAGCTCGTCGCTCATAGGCTTTTGAATGCCTCGTTCGCAGCCGCGATGGTGGCATCGATATCGGCGTCGGTGTGCGCCGCCGAAACGAAGCCGGCTTCAAACGCCGAGGGCGCAAGGTAGACGCCGCGATCGAGCATGGCGTGGAAAAAACGGTTGAATTGTTCCTTGTCGCACTGCATCACTTCGGCAAAGCTGGCCGGCGGCGTGGCCGCGAAGTACAAGCCGAACATCCCGCCCACCGAGTCGGTGCAGAAGTTCACACCGGCGTCTTCCGCCGCGGCCGAGAGGCCGGTGATCAGGCGTTGGGTGCTGGCAGCCAGCCGTGTGTAAAAATCGGGTTCGCTGATCGCCTTGAGGGTGGCGAGGCCGGCGGCGACTGCAACCGGGTTGCCGGACAGCGTGCCAGCCTGATACACCGGCCCCAGCGGCGCGAGTTTATCCATCACCGCGGCGCGGCCGCCGAAGGCGCCGACCGGCATGCCGCCGCCGATCACCTTGCCGAGCGTGGTCAGGTCGGGGCGAATGCCGAGCAGCTTTTGCGCGCAGCCGAGGTCGACGCGAAAGCCGGTCATCACCTCGTCGAAAATCAGCAATGCGCCGGAGGCGTCGCACAGCCGGCGCATCGCGGCCATGAATTCGGCGGTGGGTTTGACCAGGTTCATGTTGCCGGCAAACGGCTCGACGATGATGCAGGCGATCTCGTTGCCGACTTCGGCAAAGGTGCGCTCCAGCCCGGCGACGTCGTTGTAGTCCAGCACCAGCGTCTGTGCGGCGGTTTCCGCGGGTACGCCGGCCGAAGTCGGGTTGCCGAAGGTGAGCGCGCCGGAACCGGCTTTGACCAGCAGGAAGTCGGCATGGCCGTGATAGCAGCCTTCGAACTTGACGATCTTGCTGCGCCCGGTGAAGCCGCGCGCCAAGCGAATCGCGCTCATGGTCGCCTCGGTGCCGGACGACACCAGGCGGACTTTCTCGATGCTGGGCACCAGCCGGGTGATCAGTTCGGCGATGTCCAGTTCGGCGGCTGAGGGCGCGCCGAACGAGAGTCCGCGCGCGGCGGCCTCCTGTACCGCCTGCACGGTTCCGGGGTGGGCATGACCGAGGATGGCGGGGCCCCACGACCCGACGTAATCGATGTATTCGCGGCCGTCCGCATCCCATACCCGCGATCCCTTTGCATGGTCGAAAAACACCGGCGTGCCGCCGACGCCCTTGAAGGCGCGTACGGGCGAATTGACGCCGCCGGGGATGACTTTCTGCGATTGTTCGAACAGGATTTCGTTACGGTTCATGGTCGGGTCTTCACGCCTCGGGTTCGGCTTTAAAAAGTTGATTCAATGCATGGGCCGCTGCTCGGATATCGGGTGTGCCGAACAAGGCCGACAATACGGCGAGACTGTCCGCGCCTGCATCCAGCAGTTGCGGCGCATTGGCAAGGGTGATGCCGCCGATGGCGACAAGAGGAATACGCATCTGCGGCGATGCGGTGCCAAGCAGCGCGACCGGGGCATGCACTGCGGCAGGTTTGGTCGGCGAAGCAAAAAAGCTGCCGAAGGCGACGTAGTTTGCCCCTGCAGCTTGCGCGGCCCGGGCCAGTTCAAGGCTTTGGTAGCAGGAGGCGCCAATCAGTCTGTCGCGGCCCAGAATAATGCGCGCTTCACGGATGCTGCCGTCATCGCGTCCCAGATGGACCCCATCGGCACCGCACAAATCGGCCAGTCGCAGGTCGTCGTTGACGATCAGGGGTACGCCGAACTGATGGCAGAGCGCGACAAGCTCACTGGCCTGCTCATGGCGGCGGGCCACATCAACGGATTTGTCCCGATACTGAACGGCAGCCACGCCGCCCACCAGGGCCGCCTCGACCTGTATCAGCAATTGCTGGGTATCCGCCGTTTCGGGAGTGATGGCGTACAAGCCGCCAGGAAAATCAGGCATTGCCTTCGGCCTGGGCATCCTGGGCCCAGAAAAAGCGTTCCGGGATATATTGGCCCATGCCGGGCCGAAAGGCGGCCTTCAGGGTTTCATAGGTGAAATTCTGCGCCTCGCGCACCGCGGTGGGGACGTCGTTGCCATACGCCAGCGCGGCGGCAATGGCCGAGGCCAGTGTGCACCCCGAGCCATGATAGACGCCGGGCAGACGGTCCCATGCATCGGTCTGCACATGGCCGTTGGCATCATACAAGCTGTTGATAACCCGTGGCGTGGCTTCATGGGTGCCGGTGATCAGTACGTACTCACACCCCAGATCGGCCAGGTGCTTCGCGCACGCTTCGAGGTCCATATCCTCTTCGTCAGATTCGAAGAGTGCCAGTCGGCGTGCTTCGTGGCTGTTGGGGGTCAATATGCTGGTTTGCGGAATCAGCAGATCGCGCATCGCCGAGATCATATCGTCGGTGGCGAACTCGTCGCCGCGCCCCGAAGACAGGACGGGGTCGAGTATCACCGGGATTTCCGGATAGTCGGCCAGAATTTCGGCAATGACGGCGATGGATTCGGGGCTGCCCAACATGCCCAGCTTGAAGGCTGCAACCGGCACATCTTCCAGCAGCATGCGCGCCTGATCCATGACCCATTCGGAGTCGATCACCAGGATTTCATCTACCCCCGCCGTATCCTGTACGGTCAGTGCGGTGATGACCGATAACGGGTGACAGCCCATGCTGGCCAGTGTCAGGAGATCCGCCTGGATGCCCGCGCCACCGGTAGGGTCGGAGGCGGCAAAACTGAGCACCAGCGGTGGCGTGGGTTTGGGAGTAAAAATAGGCGGCATGGGTTGACTGCTTTAAAATCAAGTTCCAATTTTAGCTTGATTTCCTACTGCATTATGTTCGAAACCCCCGAATACACGAGCTGGATGTGCCTGATCTGCGGCTGGATATACCATGAGGAGACCGGCGCGCCTGACGATGGGATACCTCCCGGCACCCGCTGGGAGGATGTGCCGATCAACTGGACCTGTCCGGATTGTGGCGCGCGCAAGGATGATTTTGAAATGGTGGCATTTTGAGGACCCGAGTAACCGGTGTGGCGCCCGCCAGGAAACCGGGGGGATGTTCGAAGGCAAGCCATTAACCCGGTTAGGGTTGCATCACGCAGATTGGTACATTTGTTTATGGATGAATGGTAAATCCGCCTCAATAATTTAAAAAAAGAGGGGACGCCATGATTCAGCGGTGGATTGCGGGTGCGGTGTTGGGTTTGTTTGCGGTAAGCGCTTCGGCTATCTCGCCTTATATCCAGGGGGATCCGGTGGCGGCGGGCAGCGTGCAGGCGGTGGCGTCCGCGGTCGAGGCGAAGCTCAGGAACGAGGGATTCAAGATCGCGGGCAGGTATTTCCCCCGCAGCCTGGCAGGCTATGGCGTGGTGATTGCAACGGATGACGCCATGCTCAGCGAGGTGGGCGCGGTGGGCGGGCATGCCGTGTTAGGCTCGGCGATCCGCATCGGGGTGAAGGCGGATGGCAGTGTGGCTGTATTCGGCGTGGCGATGAATGAGGGCGAAAACAGCGATGGCGAATGGATCAAGCGCATCGATATGCAAAACAATATCGCGGGGCTGCCTTATGAGATTTACATCAACAATAAGCATGTCGAGGCGCCGCACGGGCGCTTTCGGATCGCCTTGGCGTTCCCGGATGTGGGGATGGGACAATTCATGCGAGTTTCATCGTTGCCCAATGCCATCATGGATGCGATGAGTAATGTGGCTGGCGTTGACAAGAAAACCACCGGAGATGCCTGGTAGCAGCGTACGGCACACCGGTTTTTAACGGAAAAAAGGGCATGGCATGGCAATGCCCTTTTTGTTTGCGTGTCCCACGCACGCATTGCACCTTGCAAAGCATTAAAGAAGCCTGATTCGTTGCCGTAATGTAAACCACATGGGGGTGGCTGCTGCTGCCTCCCGACGATCTCGTGGAGAAAGCGTGTGGATAACGAAGCATTGAAAGGCGTCAAGGTAATGGTTATCGATGACAGCAATACCATTCGCCGGAGCGCCGAGATTTTCCTGAACCAGGCTGGCTGCGAAGTCATTCTGGCCCAGGATGGGTTCGACGCACTATCCAAAATTACCGATCATGAGCCCGATGTGGTGTTCGTTGACATCATGATGCCGCGCCTGGACGGGTATCAAACCTGTTCGCTGATCAAGCGCAACACCAAATACCGCGCCACGCCCGTGATCATGCTGTCATCCAAGGACGGCCTGTTTGACCGGGCACGCGGCCGGATGGTGGGGTCGGACGAATATTTAACCAAGCCATTTACCAAAGATACGCTTCTGACAGCTGTGCGTGAACACGCCTGTGCCAGGGCATAACCGGTTTTTCAAGGAGCTTTAATTATGGCGATCAGCCGCATTCTGGTTGTAGATGATTCCCCTACCGAGCGATTTTTCCTGTCCGAGTTGCTGGTCAAGAACGGGTACCTGGTCAGCATGGCCGAAAGCGGGGAAGAGGCGATTGCGCAGGCCAAGCAAACGTTGCCCGATCTCATCGTGATGGATGTCGTGATGCCCGGCATGAACGGCTATCAGGCAACGCGCATGATCACCAAGGAAGATGCGACGAAACATATTCCCGTCATCATGTGCACCACCAAAGGCCAGGAAACGGACAAGGTGTGGGGCATGCGCCAGGGGGCCAAGGCTTATCTGGTCAAGCCGGTCAAACCGGACGATCTGTTGACGCAAATCAAGGCGCTGGGCTGAGCAGACAGTCATGGCCAAGAAATTCAATCTGCGCGAATTTCAGACCACGCTTTCGCAGAAACTGCAGGCGGCAGCCAGTCGCGACAACACGGGATCCCGCTTGGGGTTCAGGGTAGGTGATGCGAACTGGCTGGTGAGCCTTTCCGATACCGAAGAAGTGATCCCGGTGCCCCAGATCGTCGCCATGCCGGGCGCGCGACGCTGGTTTCGGGGTGTGGCCAACATCCGTGGCAATCTGTTCGCGGTCAGCGATTTCTCCGACTTTATGGGCCAGGGCGTGACACCGGACCACCTTGATTGCCGGTTGCTGATTCCGCATCACGATTTTGGCGTGAATGCAGCCTTGCTGGTGCATGGCACCCTCGGCTTGAAAAACATCAGCCATTTCCAGTTGCGCGACGAGTCTGCGCCGCACCCCTGGATTGCGCGCCAGTATGCAGACGATTCGGGGACGGCGTGGCGCGATATGGATTTTGGGCAATTGCTTGGCAATGCTGAGTTTATGAAGGTCGAGTCTCAGCTCGGCAATTGATTGAATAGTGCATACAGGGCGCGCTGGCGCTGAACAATAGAGGGACTGGAGCAATGAACATGGCAATCACAATGAATGGCCTTAGAGGGCTGGCTGGGCGGATGACGGGCAAGGGCACAGGCGGCAAGGGCGGCGAACACACCACCCTGATTATGCAGACCGTGCGTAAGCTGGCCGACAAGGAGCCGGGCAAGGCCCCATTGATTGGCCAGTTGCCGGTCGATAAACAATATCTGTATGCGGGCGGCACGCTGGTCATCTCGCTGCTGCTGGCCGCCGGCTTCACCATTTTCAGTCTGGTCCAGCTCGATAACCGGACCCAATACGAGGTCAAGGCCGGCGAATTGAAAGTGCTTTCGCAACGACTTCCCTTGACCGCCCAGCAGTCTGTTCTGGGTAACGCCGCGGCATTCAAGAAATTGAAGGAAGGGCGAACGACTTTTGAAACGACCCTGGCAGGCCTGATCGATGGCGATAGCGAGGTCCCGGCTTCCCGTGGCGCAGCACGCGATACGCTGGAAAGCGTCAGCGGCCAGTGGAAGAAATTCAATCCCCAGGTGGCGCTGATTCTGTCGCAGCAAAAAAATCTGGTGACGCTGAACGAGAGCGTCAGGAGTATTAATGCATTGAGTACCGATTTGCAGGAAGTTGCCGAGCAACTGGCCAGTCAGCTGGCGGATTCGGGTGCGACTGTGCGTGAAGTGTCGCGTGCCAATCACCTGGTGATGTTGAGCCAGCGCTTGCCGAAAAACGCCAACCTGTTGCTGTCATCCGACCTGATTGATCCGGCGGTGGTGTTGCAGCTTGAAAAGGACACCACTTCCTTCCGCGATACGGTGCAAACCCTGATGAGCGGGGCCGCTATCCGGAACAAGGACAATATGCTGACCCTGGAAGATCTCGGCGCCAACATGGGCGATATGGTGGAAGCGGTGGGTGCGGTGCTTTCCAATACGCAACCGCTCCTTCAATCCAAGCAGGCGGCGAATAATTTGTTCATCGGTAGCGATGCGCTGTTGAAGGATACGGATCAATTGTCGGTGGACTACCGGAGCGTGGGCGGTCTCAGTTATCTGCTGGCTGCCTCGTTCGGCGTGCTGGCGCTGGCTTCGCTGGTGTTGCTCGGTCTGGTCAATATTAACGAGACCAAATCGCGGGCCCGCAAGAGCGAAGAAGAAAACAGCCGCAACCAGGAAGCCATTCTGCGTCTGATGGATGAGCTGGGCGAGCTGGCGGAGGGTAACCTCACCATTAATGCCAGCGTGACCGAGGACATCACCGGTGCGGTGGCCGACTCGATCAACTATACGGTGGAAGAATTGCGTACGCTGGTGCGCGGGATTAACAACGCGACCGTGCAGATGGACCAGGCGGCGAATGTGGCCGGCCAGGTTTCCGATTCACTGCAGGAAGCTTCGCGCCGCCAGACTGAAGAAATTGAAGAGACTTCCGCAGCCGTGGTCAATCTGGCGCAGTCGGTGCAACAGGTGTCGGGCAATGCTGCAGAATCCGCCCGCGTGGCCGAACAATCGCTGGCCGCCGCGGAGCGGGGCCAGCATGCCGTGTCGAATGCCATTTCCAGCATGAACGGGTTGCGCGAGCAGATTCAGGAAACCTCAAAACGAATCAAGCGCCTGGGCGAGTCGTCGCAGGAGATTGGGGAGATCGTGGAACTGATTTCCGACATTACCGAGCAGACCAACGTGCTGGCGCTGAACGCAGCCATTCAGGCCGCGTCAGCCGGAGAAGCCGGACGCGGCTTCTCGGTGGTGGCCGAAGAGGTGCAGCGACTGGCAGAACGTTCTGCCGATGCGACCAAGCAGATCGCGGCCATTGTGAAGACGATTCAATCCGACACCCACGATACGGTGGCGGCAATGGAGGTCTCGACCCAGGGTGTGGTTGAAGGCGCCAAGCTGTCCGACACGGCCGGCCAGACCCTGGCCGAGATTGGCCACGTATCGAAAACACTGGCCGGACTGATTGCAGGCATTTCCGCAGCGACGCAAAGCCAGGCTGAGTCGACTGCCAAGGTGGCGGAAACCATGCAGGATATCAAATCCATTTCGGCGCAGACCAGTAGCGGTACGCAACAGACGGCCGAGTCGATTGGCGGCATGAAACAGCTGGCCCAGGACCTCAAGAATTCCGTTTCGGGCTTCAAGCTGGCCTGACCGAACCGACACTCTCTTAAAAGACAAAGCCGATTTAGGCCAACGCAATCAACGTCAGGAATAACAGACTATGAGCGCCATACTTGATTACGATACCGGCCCACTGAACTGGGTACGTGGCGATATCGACGCCGCCCTGCAAGCCGCGCTGGGACGCGTGCAAGCTTATAGCGTCGATGCCGATCTTACCAATGCCCTGCGGTTGGCGGCAGACGATGCGCATCAGGTGACTGGGGCGCTGCGCATGGTGGGGCTGGAAGGTGCGGCCACGCTGGCCGGCGCGCTGGAATCCTGCCTGGCCGATGTCAATGAAAACCGTTTGCCCGCGAGCGATGATCTGTTGCGTGCGTTGCGTAACGCGATGGAGGGGTTGCAACGCTGGGTCAAGGATCTGGCGGATCGACGCGGCAGCGGGGAACTGGCCCTGTTTCCGCTTTACAAGCGGCTGCGCGAATTGCAGGGCGCCGAACGGGTGTTTGAGGGCGAACTGTTTTTCCCCGATTTGCGCACACGCACACCAGGTAAAGTTGCCAACGATGGCATTTCGCAGGACGAGCTGGCCGCCACCGTGAAAGTAGCGCGCGCCCAGTTTCAGCGGGGTTTGCTGGCCTTTTTGCGCAATGCCGAGGCCGATCAGGGTCTCCGGCGCATGCGCGATTCCCTCGCCACCATCGAACGCATCGCACCCTCGCAGGCCTCACAAACTTTCTGGTGGGCCTGCGTCGGTTTTGTTGACAGCCTGATTGCCCATGGGGTCGAGGCTGATTTTCATGTGAAACAATTGCTTGCGCGCGTTGATCTGCAGATGCGCCGTTTGATGGAAGGATCGCCGCAGGTTGCCGAGCGACTGATGCGCGACGCCCTGTTCTTCGTCGCAAAGAGCGAGGCGCTGGACGGACAGGCAGCAGAAATCCGCTCAACTTTTGGTCTGGATCGCTACTTGCCGGGACGCGGCATGCTGGATCCGGAGGCACTGGCGCGGATGCGCCCGGTGCTGGATGCCTTGCAGGCGGGATTGAAGTCCGCGCGCGAGAATTGGCATGCGTTCGTGGATGGACACGCCGAACAATTGGCGTTGTTCCAGACGCAATTGACGCGGATGCAGCCGCAGGCACACATGCTGGAGGAAAGCGGGCTGATGCCATTGTTGGAGACGCTGGGCGCCGCGTCGGGTGTGGTGAGCGAAAGCGAGGGCGGCGCCCGCGATTTGATAAACCTGGAAGTCGCCTCCACGCTGTTGTTCATGCAAAATGCGGTCAGCCAGGAAGATGTACTGCACGCTGATTTTCGTACGCGGGCCGAAAGCCAGCAGGCGCGCCTGCGTGCGCTGGTTGAAGGCCGCGAAATGCCGGCCCCGATTGAAGATGCGAGCAGCCAGCGCGAGTCCGAGCGCGACATGCTGGTGCATATGGCGCAAGAGGTGGGGCAAAACCTGCGCCAGATGGAAGAAGCGCTTGATGCCTTTTTCCGGGATCCCGATGAACGGGCGGCACTGGCTGGCCTGGCTGGCCTGGCACAACAGGCCCAGGGCGCATTGACCATGCTTGAATTGCCCGAGGCTTCCAGCTTGCTGGCGGCAGCGACAGCGGTGGCGCTGCCGTTTGCCATTGAAGGCCAGCCCGATGAAGCGACCCAGCAACAGTTGGCCGATGCCTTCTCCAGCCTGGGACTGTTCATCGAATCTTATTGTGCCGGACGGCGGGATGCAGAGCGGATTCTGCGTCCTGTTCTGGTGAGTTTCGGTGTTGCCCATGCGGACAACACCGAAGATGACACCCTGGGTGACACCATCGAGTCCGGCCTGCCCCTCCGCAAGGACGGCGTGCAGGCTGCGTATCTGGATTGGCGCGACCAGCCGGGCGACGGCACAAAAAAAAAATATCTTGATGCCCTGACCGAGCTCAGTCGCGATGCGGAGCTGATTGCCGACGCCAACCTGATCCAGCAGACGCGCGCTGCACTTGAGATAAGCCGCAATGAGGGCGAGGCTCCCGTTGCACTTGATACCGATATTGCGGCGCTGACCGGGCTGGCTGTCCCCGCGCGGCCTGTGGCCGACATCGCTCCGATCCCGGAATCGACTGCGCAGTTGCCCGCGGCGCCCGTTGCCATGGCGCTGGAATCCGATGCGCGCCTTGACGGGCACGTTCCCTCAGCGCTTGATGTGCCTGCGTCCAGTACGATTGCCGACGATGCCCAGCCCGTCACCACCGACCCCCCTTATGACGCACCGGTAGCTGAAGTCACGACAGTTGACGCCTCTACCGAAGACACGCTGCAGACGGCAATTCCGCAAGAGGTCGAGCCTGAACTTCTGGAAATTTTCCTCGAAGAAGCCAACGAGGTTCTGGCAGCGTTGGGTGTAGCCTGTGAATGCTGTCTGGGCAAGCCGGACGATGCCGAGTCCCTGACGGTTATTCGCCGCGGCTTCCATACCCTGAAGGGCAGCGGGCGCATGGTTGGCTTGATTGACCTGGGTGAAACAGCATGGCATCTCGAACAGCTGATGAATGGCTGGCTGGGAGACAAAAAACCCGCCAGCAGCGATTTGCTGAAGGTGATCGGGTGCGCGCAGGACCTGTTCCAGCGTTGGGTGACTGCCCTGCAGACCAACCTGTTGGTTGAATTGCCCGTGGCCGCTTTGCTGGCCGCAGTGGAGCGTCTTGCGCAAGGCAAACCCCTGGAAGGCATGCCTGAGCAAACGCACAACGCGGTGGACGCAGTCGCCACGGAATCCGTTTCCACTGTTGCATTGCCGGACACGGAATCCGCTGCGGATGAAGCGGGCAAAACCGAATCCGGGGAGACGGTGCCGTCAGTCACAGAAGCTGCATGCCTACCCGTTGTAGAAGACAAAATCGAAGCACCGCTTGAGGGCGCGGTCGATATCACCGCACCGGTCCCGGACGGCCCGCTCGACGTCGCTGCGGTCCTTTCTGCAGGGATCGAGCCCGCGGCGGTACCGGAAATCGCGCCCATCGTTTCGGTTGGGGATGTCGGCACCATTGTTGAGTACGCCGCGGCACAAGAACACCCCGAAAAACCGGTCGAACCCGAAGAAATCTGCATCGGACCGGTTTGTCTGTCGTCCAGCCTGTACGAGATTTTCATGGTGGAGGCCCATCAGCGCCTGGCCGTATTGCAGGAAGAGTCCGAGCGTCATGCCGAGGTTGGCAACAGCGCAGTCAGCGAACATGCACGGCGCGCCATACATACCCTGGCAGGCATTGCCGGCACGGCCGGGATCACGAATCTGGCGGATTTGTCGCATGCGCTTGAGCAGTACTGGAATCGGTTCGCCCATACGCCGCTACCCGCGGCGCATTTGCCTCTCGTAGAAGATACTATCGCGCGCTTGCGCGACATGATCACAACCATTGAACATGCCCAGTTGCCTGAGCCGGCGAGCGATCTGATCGCCGCCCTGGGGGAACTGGAAGATCAGCAAGCCACGCTGGGCACCGAGCCTGCGGCCGCCGAAACGATCGATGACGCGGGGGCTCTGCCGCAACCGATCGGGGAGCCGGCTGAAGCGGTGTCAGTTGACCATGGACATGCCGAAGCGAGTCCAGCCGATGCGGGTCCGGCTTCGCTGGATATCAGTGCGCTGGTCTCGGAAATCAGGCCGGCCATGCCTGCGCCGGTCTTTGAGCGGCGCGAAGTGACGGATGAAATTGATTCGCAACTGCTGCCTATTTTTATCGAAGAAGCTGAAACGCTGGTGCCAGATACGAGTGCCCAGCTCCGTATCTGGAAAGCCTCGCCGGACGACGTGTCCGCACGGGATGCACTCAGCCGAAATTTGCATACCATCAAGGGGAGCGCCCGCATGGTGGGGGCGATGCGGCTGGGCGAACTGACCCACGTCATGGAATCGCGCGTGATCGCGGTGAGCGAAGGCCATCTGGTGGCAAGTACGGCGGTATTCGATACCCTTGAAGCCCAGTTCGATCGCCTGGCTGATATTGTCGATCGCATGAAACAGGGTGACCTTGCGCCGGTGGACGAAGACGCGTTGGCGCCAATGGCGTCGCCCATCGAACCGGTCCTGTCCCTGCGCGAGGAAGCCGCATCGCTGCGGACCGTGGCTGCCAGCCCGGCAGATGCGCCGTCACCAGGGGCGACACGCGAGAATGCGGCGCTGACCCTGCGTGTGCGTGCCGACTGGGTTGACCGCATGGTGAACCAGGCAGGTGAGGTTGCTATTGCACGTTCGCGGATTGAAAGCGAAGTGTTCGCCTTCAAGCGTCACGTCAACGAATTGTCGGAAGCATTGGTGCGCTTGCGCGGTCATATCCGTGAAGTGGAAATCCAGGCCGAATCGCAGATGCAGGCCACCTTCCAGGCGCAAGGCGTTGCCGAACAGTTCGACCCGCTGGAATTTGATCGTTTCACCCGCTTCCAGGAAGTCACCCGCTTTCTGGCCGAGAGCGTCAACGATATTTCCACAGTGCAACATATTCTACTGGCGCGACTGGGCGAAGCGGATGCCGCGCTGATCCAGCAAACTCGGCTCAATCGTGAATTGCAGCAGAACTTGTTGCGGGTGCGCATGGTGCCGCTCAACTCGGTGGCCGACCGTCTGTACCGTACCGTCCGGCAAACCGCGCGCGATGTCGAAAAACGCGCCCAGCTTGACATTCAGGGAGGCGATCTCGAAATCGACCGTTCGGTGCTGGAAAAAGTCACGGCGCCCCTCGAGCACCTCCTGCGCAATGCGCTGGCTCATGGGGTGGAGACCCCGGAACAACGGCGTGCTGCGGGAAAGACCGAATTCGGCGAAATCGTGCTTTCCGCGCGCCAGTCAGGCAACGAAATGATGCTCACCGTCAAGGATGACGGCGCAGGGCTCAATTACGCCCGCATCCAGGAAAAAGCCGAAGCCAGCGGATTACTGCAGCCAGGCGTCGAGCCTACCGAAACCCTGCTCGCGCAGATGATTTTTGCAGCGGGGTTTTCCACGGCGGATACCGTCAGCCAGGTCGCAGGCCGGGGGGTGGGAATGGATGTGGTGAAGAGCGAGATCGCCGCACTCGGCGGGCGCATTGATATCAATTCGACCACGGGGGCTGGGACCCGTTTCGATATTTACCTGCCCTTGACGCTGGCGATGACCCAGGCCGTCATGATTCAGGCAGCAAAACACGATTACGCTTTGCCGACGCCGCTGGTACAGCAAGTGCTTGAACTCAAGCCGGCAGATCTGGAGCAGGCGATGGCGAGCGGCGAAGTCGAGTGGCGCGGCGCGCGTTATCCCTTCTCGTATCTGCCGCACCTCTTGGGAGACACCGAGGCCGTGCATGAAGTCCAGCGCTATAACCCGGTAGTGCTGTTGCAAAGCGGTTCGAGCCAGGCAGCCGTGCTGGTTGACGCGATCGAGGGTACGCGAGAAATCGTGGTCAAGAACATCGGTCCCCAGATGGCCCGGATTACTGGCGTGGTCGGCGCTACCGTGCGCGGTGACGGCCGCGTGATCCTGATCATGAACCCGGTGCCGCTGGCATTGCGTTGGGCCAGCTTGCCGCGCACTGCCGTGGAAAACAAGGCACCTGCGGAAGCGGCCGAAGTCAGCATTGCCTTGCAGACGCCGATGGTGCTGGTTGTGGATGACTCCCTCACGGTACGCAAAATCACGACGCGTTTGCTTACCCGGGAAGGATTCCGGGTCGACAGCGCAAAAGACGGCGTCGATGCATTGGAAAAAATGAACGACCTGATCCCCGACGTGGTCCTGCTCGATGTCGAAATGCCGCGCATGGATGGATTTGAACTGGCACGGGTGATGCGCAGCGATGCTCGCCTGAAGTCGGTGCCGATCATCATGATTACCTCTCGCACCGCCGACAAGCATCGTAATCACGCAATGGAAATCGGCGTCAACGTCTATCTGGGCAAGCCGTATCAGGAACAGCAGTTGCTCGACAGCATTGCGGGACAACTCGAGTCAAGCCTGGCGATACAGGGTTAGAACCGGGCATCGAAAAAAGAGGCGGTATCCGCTCGTTTTTTCGGCTAGGGAAGCACTGATTAATTCCGTCATCGCGAGGAACGAAGTGACGCGGCGATCCAGAGACCATTGATTTAGCTGACACTCTGGATTGCTTTGCTTCGCTCGCAATGACGGTTTTGAATTAATCAGTGATTCCCTAGCGCTTCAGGTTGCCGAGGTCGCCCCCGGCGAGACGGTTGAGTTCGGCATCCCCTTGTGCAGCGTTGCCGTGAAAGCATGTCATGAGATGGTGTGCGGAATCCAGCCAATGGCTTTCAGCAGTTGCCACTACCTTGCTCAGCGTAGTCATATTGCGATTGGCGAGCCAGTCGTCGTAGGCCTGCGGCAAGGCAGGAAACAGCGCACGGCGCAAGCCGGACAGATTGGCCAGATAAAAATGCAATGAACCCAGCGCCCCGCGTTCCAGCAGTGCGGGCAAGGTCACCATGCAGTCGGCGAGATGATCGCGCACCGCGCGAACGAGCAATTCCGCATGCCGGGAGCTGAGCTGGCCGAGCATTGTGTTCCAGTTTTCTCCGAGCAGCGCTTCTGCACGTGCCTCGCCGACTTCGTGGAGGATCATCACCTCACTTTCGGCCTCCACCATGCGGTCAAGCCCACGCTCTACGTCCTGTTCGAAATCGTAGTACGCAAAGGCGCGCCCCAATGCAGAGTCTTTTTCCCGCCACTGCCATTCTTCATACTTGTTCCATAGCAGCCGCCGTACGGCATCCATGCGCAGGAAAATCGCGCCATCGCGCATGACGGCAGGTGGGGCAATGAGGTCCCGTGCATATTCGCAGCCGGCCACGAGAATCTGCATGCCTTCACGCATTTCGGCATGTTTGAGTTCGGCCAGGACGAAGTGGGGCTTGCGGAATCGCCCCAGGCCACTGCTGTATACCAGACCGAGCGGCATCAGCGTCCGGTTGACGTCGTTAGCCTCGAACGGATCAATGTCGGCAGCCTTGAGCGGGAGCGGTGCGAACTCTTCCTCTTCAACGGTATCCCACAGGCTCTCACGTGCATTCAGCCAGTCGCCCAGTTCATCCTTGGGCAGGCGTGCCCCGTACGGGATTTCCATTTCCCAGCGATAATACTCGCGCATCTCCAGCAGAAAGGTGCACATCGTCATGTCGCGCGCATGGCGTGCGTCGGCAATGGTGCAGTTTTTCTGCACCGTATCGATGAGGGCGGAAAGGTCTTCAACCATATGCATCTCCTGGAAACGGCTCTAACCGGAAGTGTACAAAGAATAACAGCCCGATCAACCGGGCTGTTTTAAGGGGTATTACAGGCTGCAATCAGTGACGCCGCGTGCTGCCAAAATAATTGAGATCGGCGCGTGAACGTCGGCTGAGCTCAAAGCGTGCCGCGTCGGGGCCGCTGAACTGGCCTGCGAGCTGGTCATACACTTCGGTCGCCCAGGGTTTGTCGTTCAGCGCATCGGCAATGCCTTCGGCCCAGCGCAGTTTGTCGGTCGGCCTGCGCATATGGCTGCCGCATTCCGCATACCACTTCTTGAGCGTTTCCGTGGGCAGCGCAAACCCCTTTAGCCGGTCTATAAATTGGATACAGGCATCGCCGTTGGGACAGCTGGCGGCAGCGGCAGCATAGAGCTCGTCAGCCTTGGCGCTATTCCCCATGCTCGCATACAGGTGTCCGATATGGGTCAGGGCGTAGTGATCCGTGGCCTGGCTGCGCGCGGCTTCGAGCAGGCGCCCGGTTTCCGCAGTATCCAGCGTGGCCGCATAGTGGGCTTCGGCAAGCTTGACGGTGTCATAGACGGTTGCATAGGCATCGGCAGCCAATGCGGTTTCGCGCGCGGCAAGAAAGGCGCGGGCCTTGGCCGTGCCCAATTCGCGGTGTTTCATGTGCGCTGCAGTGACCACCAGATTCTTGAACGCGATGAAGTCGGTGGCATTCTCTGCGGCGCGATCGAGCAGGCGGGTGAGCCACTCGGTGTCATCGAGATTTTGGTCCACCGCCAGCAGAATCGGCTTGTAACGGGAAAACTGATAGCCGGTGCCGTCAAGCAGTTCTTCGGCAGTCTGGATCAGTTTGGCCGCATAAAACGGGTCTTCCAGTTCCAGTCGCACGCGTTCGGCCAGCGCGAGGTATTGTTTGACATTGCCGGCTTGCTGCTCGAGTTTCTGAAACTCGAGATAACGGGTGTGATTGGCCTGGCGTTTTTCCAGCTTGGTCTTTACGCGGGCCAGGCGTTCACTGTCATCGGCGAGGTGGGCTTCAACAGCGGCAACCAGTTTCTGCATCTCGTCCAATCCGGCCACGGCCTCCTCGGCCTTGTCCAGCAAGGCGGCAGCACCGGGTTTGTCGCCCACGCTGGCGAGGCCTTCTGCCAGTTCGATATGCTCGCCGGTGGCGGTGGCCAGTTGGCCGGCTTTCTTTAGCGCGGCTTGCAGAAAGGCATCATCCCCGGCCTGCTTGGCCGACTCGACCAAGGTTTTTGCGGCGGAGAAATCGGTCGCGCCTTGCAATGCCCGCTCGTACAAGGCCTTGGCTCGCGCCGGATCGCTCAGCGTGCGGGTAACTTCACCCGCCAGGGACAACAGGTCGGGCACGCTGGAAACCTTTTCGCCCGCCTTGTTGAAAATTTCCGCTGCATACGCCTTGTCGAGCAGGTGCTCGGCCGAGGCGGCGGCCAGTTTGCTGTATTCCACCGCACGCGAGATTTTGGCTTCTGCTTTTTCCAGCACCTTTTTGGCGAAGGCATTGTCCCCAATCACGCTCATTACATTTTTCGCAAGCTCAATCAGCGGATCAAGATTGCTGGTTTCCTTCAGGGCTTTTTCATACGACGCGACAGCCGCCGCCTTGTCGCCCAGCACCTTGAACTTGGCTTCGGCCAGCGCAACCTGCTCGTCCCCGCTCATGCAGTAGTCTTCTGCGGTCTGCAGCAATTCCTCGGCCCGGGCTTGCTCGTCCAGCGCTTTGTAGACGATTGCGCACGCCGCCAGATCCTTGGTGAACTGACAATCGTCAGCCACCCGGTCCATCAACTCCTTGGCGTACGCCGCATCAGCGGGCGCCTGCAGGGCTTCGAGCGCAAGTGCGGCATAGTCCGCACCACTGCTGCATTCGGCTTCTTTGGGGCTTAGGGTGTCGCGGGTGGCCATGGCTTCGTCTCCGTGAGAATTTGATCTGTGATTTTCCGCCCGTGCGGGGTGCGCAGCCAATAAGTAATGTCGATGATGGCATTAATCCATTCACGGGCAGCCTGTCCCTGTGGCTGGAATGGCGTGCACAATACCGTGCTGCATCGACCGGCCGGGTCGATCGCAGCCGGCGCTCAGGGTTTGGCTGGATGCGGCATCAGCTTGTCGATGTAGGCAATCGCGATGGCCGAGACGATGAATGCCATGTGGATGAGCGTCTGCCACATCAGCACCTTGTCAGACAGGTTCGGGGCGTTGATGAAGGTTTTGAGCAAATGGATGGACGATATCCCGATGATGGCGGTGGCGAGCTTGACCTTGAGTACGTTGGCGTTCACGTGTGACAGCCACTCGGGCTCGTCGGGGTGGCCTTCAAGATTGAGGCGCGAAACAAAGGTTTCGTAGCCGCCCACGATGACCATGATCAGCAGGTTGGAGATCATCACCACATCGATGAGTCCGAGAACGATCAGCATGATGGCTTCTTCGGTGAGGCTGAAGGTGCCGACTATCAGATGTTCAAGCTCGACCATGAAGTGGACCACATAAACCAGCTGTGCGCCGATCAGGCCGAGATAGAGCGGAACCTGCAGCCAGCGGCTGCCGAACAGTATGGTGGAAAGCAGGCGATTGCGCGTGGCAACGGGCTGGGTGGGGGTGGGTTTCATGTCGTAGGCGCGAGGAGGGAGGAAAATTACAGTACGTAGCGGGCGAGGTCTTCACGCGCAGCCAGTGCGGCGAGACGACTGGTGACGGTTTCCGCATCCACACTGTGGTCGCCGGTTACATCGCCGGCATCGAATGAAATTTCTTCAAGCAATTTTTCCATTACCGTGTGCAGGCGCCGCGCGCCGATGTTTTCGGTGCGTTCATTGACCTCGAACGCGATCTCGGCAATGCGGCGGATACCGTCAGCGGCAAATTTCAGCGTCACCCCTTCGGTTTGCAGCAAGGCTTCATATTGGCGGGTCAGGCAGGCATCGGTTGCGGTCAGGATCTGCTCGAAGTCTTCCACCGACAAGGCCTGCAACTCGACCCGAATCGGCAAGCGCCCCTGCAGCTCGGGAATAAGATCGGAGGGCTTCGACAGATGGAAGGCACCGCTGGCGATAAAGAGAATATGGTCCGTCTTCACCATGCCGTACTTGGTTGATACGGTGGTGCCTTCGATCAGCGGCAGCAGGTCGCGCTGCACACCCTGACGCGATACATCGCTGCCATGTGCGTCGCTGCGGGTGGCTATTTTGTCGATCTCGTCGAGGAAAACGATACCGTTCTGCTCGACCGCCTCAAGCGCCTGCTGCTTGGTCTCCTCATCGTTGATCAGCCGCCCCGCCTCTTCTTCGGTCAGCAGTTTGAACGCTTCGCGCACTTTCAGCTTGCGGGTCTGGCGCCGGGTTTGTCCCAGATTCTGAAACATGCCCTGCAGTTGTTGCGAGAGATCTTCCATCCCGGGTGGGGTGAAAATTTCCATGCTGGGGTTGACGGCAGCCAGCTCGATCTCGATTTCCTTGTCATTGAGTTCGCCTTCGCGCAGCATCTTGCGGAAGCGTTGGCGGGTCGCGCCCTCTTCCGGCCGGGTTGCGTTTTCCTCAAGACCTGAACCGCGCGGCGGCGGCAACAGGGCATCGAGGACGCGGTCTTCGGCGGCCTCTTCCGCGCGAAATTGCACTTTCGATGTGGCTTGCTCGCGCATCTGCTTGACCGCGGTCTCCATCAGGTCGCGGATGATGGTGTCGACGTCGCGGCCCACATAGCCGACTTCCGTGAACTTGGTGGCCTCGATTTTGATGAAAGGGGCGTTGGCCAGGCGTGCGAGCCGGCGCGCGATTTCGGTTTTGCCGACACCGGTCGGGCCGATCATCAGAATGTTCTTCGGCGTAATCTCCTGGCGTAAGGGTTCACTGACCTGCTGGCGTCGCCAGCGGTTGCGCAGGGCAACGGCAACCGCGCGCTTGGCTGCAGTCTGGCCGACGATGTGCTTGTCGAGTTCGTGAACGATTTCTTTAGGGGTCATGACGGGGCCAAACGCTGGAAATGAGCGGGACGCACAGAAAAATATCTCAACTCAAAGGGTCTCAATGACGTGGTTCTGGTTCGAGTAAATGCAGATGTCTCCTGCAATGGTGAGGCTTTTTTTGACAATTTCAACCGGCGGCAGCGCCGTATTTTCCAGCAGTGCGCAGGCGGCAGACTGGGCGAAGGCGCCGCCTGACCCAATCGCGGCAATCCCCAGCTCCGGTTCCAGCACGTCGCCATTGCCGGTGATGATCAGCGAGTACTCGCGGTCCGCCACCACCAGCATGGCTTCGAGTCGCCGCAGCATGCGGTCGGTGCGCCAGTCCTTGGCGAGTTCGACGGCGCTGCGCAGGAGATGCCCCGAGTGTTTTTCAAGCTTGGCCTCGAACCGTTCGAACAGCGTGAAGGCATCAGCCGTCCCGCCCGCAAAACCGGCAAGCACCTTATCCTGATACAGGCGGCGCACCTTGCGGGCGGTGGATTTGATGACAATGTTGCCGAGCGTGACCTGGCCGTCGCCGCCAAGGGCGACGTCGTTGCCGCGCCGGACGGATAAAATAGTAGTGCCGCGATATTGTTCCATGGAGCGATTATAGGTGAGGCTCAAAGTGGGGCGGGTATTGCCCGGGATTGATGGGTTTGCTGCGGGATAGGCGCATTATCCGGCAACGCCAGCCTGGGCGGGCCGAATCCGGAAACCCGGGATCAATCGGGATGACGTGGATTGAGTTGCGCCAGCTGATCGATGCCCATGACACGAAAAAGTTCATGGATCAGCGCATTGTGGCCACGCAAGGTGATGGATTTGCCGCTGCCCAGGCATTGCATCAGCACGCTGATGAACTGGCTGACGCTACCGTAGTCGACGCGGGTGACTTTGGACAGGTCGACCCGCACTTCGTTGTGGGTGGCAGCATAACTTCCGAACTGCTGCAGCATGCTGTCGGTACGCGGCGTAATCTCTCCGCTCAGCTGCAAGGCGTCATCCACCGGCTCGACTGGTGCGGTCTGGACTACGACAGCAGCGAGTACTTCGCTCCATGAGGGAGGCGAGACTTCAAAACGCACTGCGTAATCCACGGCCAGGTCTTCAAATTGCTCTTGCTGTCCCAGCGTTTGATAGAGCTCAAGCAGCAGCAGCCAGTGGACCGCGCGGCTATGGGTGGCGCGGTTGAGGTCCTGAAGCAGGGCGATGAGCCGGTCGACCGCGCTTACTTCGAGCTTGCGTCTGGCTTTGCGCGCCGCACTCAGAATCCTGGCGCATTCGTCGGCACCGGTTTCGTCCACCATTTCAATGCGCGAAAAATTAATCCGTACCACGGCTTTTTTGTCCGCTGCGTCAATGGCGTCCCGCAGCGCGGCTGCGGCATTTTTGTCGAGAAGGCCGGGCAGATCCATGCTTGCAGCTTCAGTCTGCTGGGGCTTGGGGGTGTTGCCATTGCCGTTGGTCTGTAACCAGACCGGCGGCGAGGACTCGAACCGAATGGCGTAATCCAGTGCCAGCTGCTCGAAATCCTTTTCCCGGTTCTGGATGCCATAGAGGTCAAACAGCATGTGCCAGGCGCGCCGGTTTCCCGTTTTCAACACGTCCTTCAATATGCGCTCGGCCATGTCGGCCTGGTTGCTGGCATACAGGATGGCGGCTTCGTCCACGGGCGACTGCGGCGCGCCGCTGGTTTCTTCCACCACGATGCCGCTTCCGCCCATGTCCAGGGTCAACAGCGTTTCCGGGGCCTGGAGTTCCATACCGGATGCAGGCGCCGGCGCTTTTTTCTGCGCGGAGTCGGATGCTTTGTCTTTGCCTTTTTTGAAAAACGGGAGGGCCACGAATTAGCAATGCTGGGATCAGGATGTCGGTGTTGGATACTAGCGCTGTCGCGAGCCAGCAGCAAGCCGTAGCCTGTTGCCGGTAACCCGGGCCGTGGTCGCGAGGACGATACGGCCCGGATCCGGAGACAGTGCATCCTGCCGAAGGCGCGGGTAACGGCCAAGGCACCCGCCGGCCAGGCCCGCAGAAAGCAATCAGGCTGAGGGAGGCAGGCAACGGCTTGGCAGCCCCCCGGTGCCTGCGTTTCCTGGAGACGATTCTTTCAGGGCCGCCGCCGGGCCGCGTATGCAGGGCCGTTAGAACTGCCCTCTGAGTCCGAGGACCACGGCCCTTCCCGGCAAGGGTGCAACCGCCTTCAAATAAGACGTGTGAACGCGAATTTCTTCGTCGAGCAGATTTTTCCCCTGCACGAAGAAGGTATAGCCGAGGGCGTGGCCTTTCTTGATGCGATAACTCACTTCGATGTTGGCCAGGGTGTAAGCCGGCGTTTCGGACTCGAGTTCCGCCAGTTTGTCCTGGCGTGCCGAATGGACCACGCTCAGACTTGTCGCCCAGGGGCCGGTCTTGTGATCGAGTTGCAATCCGAACCGCTGCGGTGGCGTGCGGGGCGCGTTGCCGCCATCCACTTTGCCGCGTACCGCATCGGTGAACAGACGCAGATCGAGCCTGTCGGGCAGCAGCGTGAAGATGGCTTCGGCTTCCAGCCCGTAAAACCGCGCGCTTGCCTGGGTGATGTTTTGCACCAGATAGTCGCCATTGGGATCCGGCGTGCCGGTCTCGTCCACCTGGTCGGCCTGGCCGTCGCCGTCCGCATCGATGCTGCGTTCGAAAATATAGTCGGAGATCCGGTTATGAAAGACATTGACCTTCCATTTCACGGGACCGGCGGTCTTGCGCAGCGCCAGATCGATATTGTTTGAAGTTTCCTTGCCGAGGGCGTTATCGCCGGTTTGAAAAGTGCGGGTGGCGGCATGGGCGCCGTTTGAATACAACTCTTCGGTTGAGGGCGCGCGTTGGCCCCGGGTGGCCGTCAGGCCTAGGCCGTAGCCATCCCTGAATTTCCATAACACGCCCGCCGAGGTGCTGTAGAGGTTGAACGCCCGCGCGGGGTTGGCGTCGCCGTCCTGCGGGGTTTGCGTGGCGCGCTCGGCCCGACCGCCGAATTCCAGACGCCAGCGCGCCCAATTGCGTTCCTCGACCAGGAACAGGCCAGTGGACTGGGACTTTGTGGCGGGGACCAGGACTTCCTCGCCGATTGCGGAAAAGTCGCGGTCCTGGAACTGCACGCCAAGTACCCCCTGCCACTCCGCGATCGGCGTGTGCAGGAGCTCGGCCCGGCTTTCAAACCCCTGATTCTTGAACCGGGTTCCGATCTCGCCGCTGCCTTCGACTTCGGCGTGTCGATAATCACTGTAGCCCATCCGCACCTTGAGTCGTTTGAATCCCTGCAAAGGATCGTCCAGTTCGCCTGCTATATCGTAACGGCGCTGCTTGAGGTCGATTTTTGTCCCGTCGGTACCGGGGATGCCGTACAGGCTTTGCAGTTGCGACACCGAGGCCCCCACATAGCCGCGTTCGCCAATAAAAGCGCCGCCCAGAGACAGGCTGTCTGAATCGATGGCACTGTTTCCGACCACGCCGACGGGTGTGTCGTAATCCCCCGTTTTGCGTTTGAACCCCCCCGCACTCCAGGACATCGGGCCGGCACTGCCCATTGCGTTGAGCGTCCCACTGCGTTCGTCCGTAGCCGAGTTGCCGCGGAGTTCGGCACTGCCCGTGGGCGATTTGAACAGGCGAGTCGGGATGCGCTCCGTCACCACGTTGACCACGCCGCCTGACGCGCCGCTGCCATAGAGCAGGGTGGCCGGACCCCGCAGGATTTCAATTTGCGACGCATTCAAGGGGTCGGCCGTAACCATGTGGTCAGGGCTGACGGCCGAAATGTCCTGCGTGCCGATCCCGCCTTCGAGTACGCGGATGCGGGGGCCGTCCATGCCGCGAATGATGGGCCTTCCCGCGGCTGGACCAAAAGCGCTGGACGTCACGCCCAGCTCCTGGGACAGCGTGTCGCCGAGGCTCGCTTCACGTTTGCTGCGCAGATCGTCGCCCTGCAACACCGAAACGGGTTGCGCCAGATCCAGTTCGCTGCGATTGGCGAAGGGCACGGCCGTCACGATCACGGCGTTCAATTCGACCTCCTTGTTTATGTCCTGGGCGTGTGTGGCGGTCATGCCGAGCATGGCAAGTGCCGAAACAAGGGCATTCGGTTTGAAAAGCCCCGTTGTTTTTTGCAGGCATGCAGTACGGGGAGGATGCGCTGGATGTTTCATATTGCTTTCCTGGGTAATTGAGCGGGAAGCCCCGCGCCTGGTGGCGACTTTGCACAGACCAGGGGCGTGCGGCTTCCCAGGCCGAAGCCAAGATAAAAGACGACAAGACGCGACAGCGCGTCAAGGGACGCGCACGGCGCAGCCGAGTCGGGTCAATAAAAGAGGGGGGGCGTTACGCCAGGGGAGGGGCGCGCGCCTGATAGCGGCGGGAGACGGCGCCCCAAAAAAACAGGGGCGCGGCAGGGATAACAAACACACTTGCGCCTGCGAAAAAACTCAGGCTGCAACTCGCCGGCAGCGCGCTGCCTAATCCATGCCCTGCAAGGTGTTGGCAGGTGGGCGAACGCGTATCGCCCGCTTTTTCCCAGGGATGCACCACACCATGCGCTGCCACCGCCAACTGCGCCAGCGTCAGACACAGCGCGAGCGTGAGGACCAGCAGAGGATGGAGGCGGCGGAAATACATGGCGCGATGGGGTCAGGAGAGCCGGTTGAAGACTACGTGAACGGCCCGGGGATCGCAAGGGGAATGCGTTAATCGGCTGGTTTCTTTTGTTTTCAAAGGAGTAGGGATGGCCGACATCGTCCGGGCAATTATCTTGGCTGCGGTTGCCTTTCCCTCAATGAGGCGCAGGCTATTCCCTGGGGGGATCGACAGGGGGAACCGGATCGTAGCCGTGGTCGCAGCCCGGGCGGCAGCGGCCGATCCGTTTGGCCGCCAGCCAGCCGCCTTTGACGGCACCATGCTTCTCGATCGCTTCCTTGCCGTATTCCGAACAGGTGGGCAAATAGCGGCACTGGCGGCCCAGCCACGGTGAAAGCGCAAGCTGATAGCCGCGAATTGCGCCGATGAGCATCTTTTGTCCCAGGTTCATGACCCGGCCTCTTGCGGCGGGTTTGTCGCCGCGCCGCTAAAGTCGGCCAGCAACCGGGCAATGAAGGCGGGGTCGAGATCGCGCACGATAAATACAAAGCGGCTGCGATGGTCGTCGTCCGGCCAGGCGTCGAGCTGGGCTTCGGGATACAGCACGTGCTGAATGCCATGCAGCACAACCGGACGCGCTTCGTTCCGGAGGTTCACAATGGCCTTGAAACGCAGCAGATTCTCGGCCCGAAACGAGGTCAGCATGCTGAGCGCCGAATGCAGCCCATAACGATCCAGCGGCGCATCGAGCACCACGGAAAAGGTCTGGATACGCGTGTCGTGCCCTTCGGCCTGAGATTTTCCCCCGAGCTTGCCGGCGCGGGCCGGGCGGTAACGGGATTGCTTCAACCAGCGCGGCGCCTCCAGCTGTTGGGTTTCGGCGTTCCATAGGCCAAGATTCTGGATGGCGGCGGGATTGATGTCGCCCTGGATCACCGTCAGGATATCCGCGGCCGGATTCAGCCCGGCGAGCCGCTCGCGCAACGCGATCACGGCTGCCGCAGGCGCCAGGTCGGTCTTGGTCAACAACAGCCTGTCGGCCACCGCCACCTGTTTGACTGCTTCGAAATGCGCGTCCAGCTGACCCATGCCGAATACGGCATCGACCGTGGTGATCACGCCATCGAGTCGGTAACGTGCGCGCACCCAGTTGTCCCGCAGCAGATTGTCGAGGACAGGCACGGGGTCTGCCACGCCGGTCGTTTCGATGATGACGCGCTCGAAAGCGGGGATGTCGCCCTTCTGACGCGCCATCCATAAGTTTTTCAGCGTCGGCGACAGGCTGCCCGAGATGGTGCAGCACACACAACCGCCCGACAAGAGTGCCATCGGGCCTTCCATTTTTTGCAGAAGTTGATGATCCAGCGCCACGTCGCCAAACTCGTTCATCAGGATGGCGGTTCGGGGCAGGGTGCGGACAATATGGTTTAAAACGGTGGTTTTTCCGCTTCCCAGAAATCCGGTCAGGAGAGTGACAGGCAAACTGCCGTCAGCAGGGGGATTCACAGGGTGGCCAGGTTATCGCTGGCATTCCGGGGAGGAAGAGATACGGCACGTTCTGGACAATCGCTTTTCAGGCGCGCAGCTTCTCCATTTTTTCGTGCCGCTCCTGCGCCTCGATCGAATATTCTGCCGTGGGCCGCGCCAGCAGCCGGGCCAAACCGATAGGTTCCCCGGTTTCCAGACACCAGCCGTATTCGCCGCTGTCGATCCGGGCGATCGCGGTATGAATTTTCTTCAGCAGTTTGCGTTCCCGGTCGCGTACCCTTTGCTCCAGCATATGTTCTTCCTCGACCGTGGCACGGTCGTTAGGATCGGCAAAGTTTTCATTTTCCTTCAGGTGCTCGCCGGTATCTGCGGCATTACTGAGCATTTCGTCGCGCAGTGTTTCCAGGCGGGCGCGAAAAAACCCGAGCTGGGCCGTGTTCATATAGGCCGAGGCAGGCATTTTCAGCAAGGCGGCTTCGGTAAGCGGTTTGGATGTGGTCGGCATCAGGGGACTCCAAGTATCAAAAATCTACTGCTGATTAGTGCGCGCGAAACCCGACAGCCGGATTACAGAGCAGGCTGGCAAAACGCAAGGAAGTGTTGGACTGTATTAACGATATAACCGTACATCATAACCCCGCGCGCCCCTTAACGGCACCCCCTGTGCAAGTAGGGACAACCGGGAACGGTGTGCGGCGAGGAACGATCCTCGACGCCAGCAGTCATTCAGGGCCCCGGCGAGGGTATGCCGGCGTCGCAAGCGGTTGTAAATAAGGGTAATGCGGGATGGGCGATAATGCGTTGATGAGAATGATTTTGTTGTTACCCGTCGTGTTGGTGTTGTTAGGGGCATGTGGCCGCGGGCCGCCCACCGCCGTACCGTCCGATATTCGCCCGGTGCGCGCCGAACAGGTGGGTCTGACTGCCGGGGACAGCAGTACGCGCTATTCCGGCGAAGTGCGCCCCCGCTATGAAACCGATCTTGCTTTTCGTGTTGGGGGGCGGGTGCAAGCCCGTTCGGTCGACGTGGGTGCGCAGGTTGGTACCGGCCAGGTGATTGCAACGCTGGATCCGCAGGATTACGCGCTGGCAGCGAGCGCCGCCCAGTCGCAGCTGGCCGCGGCAGAGGCCGAGGCCCGGCTGGCGCAGCAGGATTTGCAGCGCTATACCGAGCTCTATGCGAAAAATTTCATTTCCCAGGCTGAACTCGACCGGCGAAGTGCTACCGCCACGACGACGCAGGCAAGAGTGAAACAGCTTCGGGCCGAAGCCGTGCGCCAGGGAAACCAGCAGGACTATACACGCCTGACGGCACCCCATGCTGGCGTGATGACGGCAATCCGCTTTGAGGCAGGCCAGGTGGTGGCGGCCGGGCAGCCAGTGGCGAAGCTGGCGCGAATGAGCGAGACGGAAGTCCAGATCGACATTCCGGAGAATGCGCTGAACGCCTTGCGCTCCGCGAAGACGTTGACCCTGCGTCTCTGGTCGGCGCCCGATACTCCGTATGCAGGACGTCTGCGCGAAGTCTCGCCGATAGCCGACGAGGCCAGCCGGACCTACCGTGCCCGGGTCCGCTTTCTTCAGCCCGATGCCCGCGTGAAACTGGGCATGACTGCCACGGTGGAAGTCGAGAGCGGGGTTGCTCCCAGGCTGTCCGTTGCCCAGACGGCCTTGTTCAAAATCAATGGCCAGCCGCAAGTGTGGGTGGTGGATCCGGGCAGTCAGATCGTTGTCGCGCGTGCGGTGCAGTTGGGCGCGCTCAGCGGGGATCGGGCTGACGTGACTGCCGGCCTCAAGGCCGGCGAATGGGTGGTGACGGCGGGGGTCCACAAAATCGCCCCGGGCCAGCAGGTGCGGCTCAGCGCCCCCCGGCAGCCATGACCCGCCGTTCCGTTTCCATGCCCCCGTCGCAGTTCACCCCGGCGCGCGGCAATCTGTCGCGCTGGGCGATCGAGCATCCGGCATTGGTGCGTTTTTTTATCGTGTTGATCCTGCTGGTGGGCGCGCGCGCCTATTTCCAGTTGGGGCAGGCGGAAGATCCTCCGTTTACGTTCAAAACCATGCTGATTCAGGCTTCCTGGCCCGGGGCCTCGGCCGAAGAGGTGTCGGCGCAGCTGACCGAGCGCATCGAGAAAAAACTGCAGGAGATGCCTGAACTCGATTTCGTTCAAAGCTATGCCAAGCCGGGTGAAACCGCCTTGTTTGTCAATCTGAAAGAGACCATACGCGGGCGGGACGTGGCCGACGCCTGGTATCAGGTCAGAAAGCGGATCGGCGATATCCGGCCGCAATTGCCCGCGGGCGTGCAGGGCCCTTTTTTCAACGATGAGTTCGGCGACACCTTCGGGTCGATCTATGCTTTTAGCGGGGAAGGTTTCAATCGCGCCGAATTGCGGCAGGCTGCTGACGATGCCTTGCGCGAAGTGCGGCGGCTGCCCCACGTGGGGAAGGTCGAACTGTTCGGTGTCGTACCGGAAAAAATCTATATTGAAATTTCCGCGCAAAAACTTGCCACACTGGATTTCAGCCCGCAGCAGATCATGCAGGCTGTGCAGGAACAAAATGGCGTTGTCCCCAACGGGCGGGTCGAAAATGACGCGCTGTCGATTCCGTTGCGGGTGTCGGGGCCTTATTCCAATGTGGAGCGCGTACGGGAAACCGTCATCAAGGTGGGGACACATCGTCTCCGGCTCGGCGATATTGCCGAGGTGACGCGGCAGTACGAAGATCCCCCTGTCGTGTCGATTCGTTCGCAAGGCGCGCCCACCGTGTTGCTGGGCGTCTCGCTGGCCCGGGGGGGCGATGTGATTGCGATGGGCGAGGCGGTTTCGACAGCGATGGCGCGATTGCAAAAAACCCTGCCCATCGGGATGGAAATCCAGCAGATCCATGACCAGCCCGGCATCGTGAGCAGCGCGGTGAGTCTGTTTATGCGAAGTTTCATCGAAGCCGTAGCCATCGTGCTGGCGGTGACGTTTCTGGCGTTGAAATGGCGTGCCGGGCTGGTGGTCATGCTCTCGATTCCCGTGGTGCTGGCCATCACCTTCACCGTCATGTGGCTCTTCAAGATCGACTTGCACCGCATTTCCACCGGGGCGCTGATCATCGCGCTGGGTCTGCTGGTGGACGATGCCATTATTGCGGTGGAGATGATGGCCCACAAGCTGGAAGCCGGGTGGGGGCGGTTTGAGGCCGCGACCTATGCATTCCAGTCCACCGCCTTTCCGATGCTGACGGGAACCCTGTTGACTGCGACTGCCTTTTTACCCATCGCGCTCGCCCAGTCGATGGTAGGCGAATATACCTTTGCCATTTTTGCGGTGACCACAACCGCGCTGCTGGCATCGTGGCTGGTTGCCGTGGTGGTCACCCCCTACCTTGGGTACGTCCTGCTGAAGCCGATGCACCGGATCACGGATGAGGATGCAGGGTATCACACGCCTTTTTACCGCCGTTTTCGTGCCATGGTGACCTGGTGCCTGGCGCACCGCCGCATCGTGATCGCACTGACCGTACTGGCGTTGTTTGCGGGGATGGCAGCGATGCAGCGGGTTGAAAAACAGTTTTTTCCGCAGTCTGACCGGCTGGAAATACTCGTGGAAATGTGGCTGCCGGAAGGCGCCTCTATCGAGGCGACCCGGACTGAAGCGATCAAGCTCGAAAGCCTGGTGCGCAAGGACCGCGATGTGGCGCACGTGCTCAGCTACATTGGTCAGGGTGCACCGCGCTTTGTACTGGCGCTGGACCAGCGATTGAATAACCGAAACTTCGCGCAACTGGTGGTGATTGCGCAGGACGTACCCGCGCGCGAACGTGCCATCGCGCGTATCCGACACCTGTTTGAGACTGATTTTCCCAATGTGCGCGGGCGTGCCGTCCGTTTTGAATATGGCCCGCCCGCCGGCTATCCTGTGCAATACCGGCTGTCGGGCGGCGATATTCCGCGGCTAAAAGTGGAGGCGGAAAAACTCCGGAAAATCGTGACTGCCAACCCGCAGGTCACCGCGGTCAATCTCGACTGGAACGAACAGTCGCTGGCAGTCAAGGCGGTCCTCGATCAGGACAAGATCAAGGCACTGGGTTTGAGTTCGGATAGTGTGGGTCGTCTGGTCGCTATGCAGCTGTCGGGGGTGACGGTGAGCCAGTTCCGCGAAAACGATCTGCTGATCGATGTGGTATTGCGATCGCCGCGCAATGACCACAGGCACGTGGATGTGCTGAAATCACTGCCTGTGGGCAGTTTCGATGGCCGCAGCGTGACCCTGGGGCAAATCGCGCATTTCGTGCCGGTTTTTGAGGATGGCGTGATCTGGCGGCGCGATCGCCTGCCCAGCATTGCGGTGCGGGGTGACCCGCTGGGCAATGTCCAGCCCGCCACAGTGATCGCTGCGCTGGCGCCCCGGGTAGCCGAATTCAGGACACAGTTGCCGGCGGGATTCCGGCTGGAGGTGGGGGGGCCGGTGGAGAGCAGTGCCAAGGCCAATGCCGCTATTGGCGCATCGTGGCCGCTCATCGTGATTACCACACTGGGCTTGCTGATGCTGCAGCTGGGAAGTTTTTCGCGCGCCCTGCTGGTGGTGCTGACTGCGCCGCTCGGCATCATCGGCGTGGCGATTGCATTGCTCGTGAGCGGTCAGCCGATGGGATTCGTCGCGTTGCTGGGCATCATTTCGCTGGCAGGCATGATCATGCGCAACTCGGTGATCCTGGTCGACCAGATCCAGCAGGATGTCCGTCGCGGCCTGTCGCAGTGGGATGCAATCATTGAGTCCACGGTCCGGCGAATGCGGCCGATCAGCCTGACTGCGGCGGCGGCGGCCCTGGCGATGATTCCATTGTCGCGCTCGATTTTCTGGGGGCCGATGGCCGTGGCCGTCATGGGTGGTCTGGTCGCGGCCACTTTCCTGACGCTGTTTTTCCTGCCGGCGCTGTACGCTGCCTGGTTCCGGGTACAGCCGACCGAGCCTGGTTCGGCAGGCAGGCTGGAGATGACAACATGAAAGTAATCGCAGCGCTTGCATTGGGAGTGGGCGGGTGTGTTTCGTTGACCTCACCCGATCCGGCCTCGCCTTATTATGCCTACCCGGCGAACTGGACGATGCGGCTGAACCAGACGCTGGTCATCCCGCCCGATGCGGCCACCGTGCGACTGCAGTATGGCAACATTGTGCCGCGCAATGGGGTACAGGAGCATGACCCGTACTGCGTGGTCGAACTGGAGACAGTGCGCGCCGAGCCGCAGCGATTGCAGCCCGGACAGTTTGAAGTATGGCGGGTGACGCGGACGGTTGAAACCGTGGCCGCCACCGAGGCCCGTTTCATCAAGACGGGAAATGCCCATCACGACACCGGCCCCTCGTTTTTATATTACAAAACCACTTTCCACTTGCGTGATCCGGCCCAGCCCACGGTGCGTAACCTGACCTGCGCCTGGGATCAGATGGCGCCGTGGAACCGGACCTTCATGCGTCATCTCACGCTGGCCGAGATTCGCAGTGCGCTCGGGAACTGGATTACGTTGATGCCTCTGGAGACACGTCTATGAAAGCTGCAGCTACCCGAATTGCTCCCGCCACACGGGTCAAACTCACCCAATGGGATGCGGACGACCGGACCATTATCGGCAAGAAAAAAAGCCAGGCGCGGGCGCGTCTGAATGACAGCCGCGCCCAGCTCGAAACCCTGCAGGAGCTGCTCTACGCCGAGGGCAAGCATAAGTTGCTGGTGGTGTTGCAGGCGATGGACACAGCCGGCAAGGACTCCACGATTCGCCATGTCTTCCAGGGGGTTGATCCGCTGGGGGTCAGGGTGGCGAGCTTCAAGTCGCCGTCGCCGGTCGAACTGGCGCATGACTATTTATGGCGGGTCCACCCCCATGTCCCCGGCACAGGCGAGATTGCCATCTTCAACCGCTCGCACTACGAAGATGTGCTCATCACGCGGGTCAACGGCTGGATCGACGCCGCCGAATGCAAACGGCGTTATCGTCAGATCAACGACTTTGAAAGGATGCTGGCCGAAACCGGCACCACAATCCTCAAGCTCTATTTGCATATCTCAAAGGATGAGCAGAAAACTCGCCTCGAAGCGCGCCGCGATACAGCAGAGAAACGGTGGAAGTTTCAGCCCGGTGACCTGGCGGTGCGCGCACAATGGGACGATTACATGAAGGCGTACGAAGCCGCACTGTCAGCCACCAGCACCGCGTACGCCCCCTGGCATGTGATTCCCGCCAACAGCAAGCGGGCGCGGAATCTGATGATTTCCGGGCTGCTGATCGATGCGCTGAAAAAACTGAAAATGCGTTATCCCGTGCCCGTTGAAGGCGCTGCGGAAACCGAGATTGTCTGAGCGTGATAGCCCGTTGCGCAGGCGGGCGGGCGCTGCATTCACGCCGCTCCCGGCGCGGCTGCGGGCGCAGGGAACCCCGCGTATAGCCGGGTTTCAGGCGTCCAAGGCGTTCAGGATTTCTTGCGCGCGCGCGGATGTGCCTGGTCGTAAACCTTGGCCAGGTGTTGCCAGTCGAGATGGGTGTAAACCTGGGTGGTGCTGATACTGGCATGGCCGAGCATTTCCTGTACTGCGCGCAGATCGCCTGAGGATTGCAGGACATGTGTGGCAAATGCATGACGCAGCATGTGTGGATGCACCTTCTGGCCCAGGCCTGCCAGCATCGCCCAGCGATTGAGCCGAAGCTGCACGCTGCGGCCGCTCAGGCGGACGCCGCGCTGATTGACAAACAGGGCCGGCGTGGTGGTATCCCGCACCAGCAGTCGTCGTGCCGTCAGCCAGGCCGACAGCGCCGTGAGCGCCTGGCGCCCGACCGGGACGATGCGCGTTTTTTTCCCCTTGCCGGTGACCTGCGCTTCACCCGCCTGCAGGTCGAGGTCGTTGAGGTCGAGTCCGCTTAATTCAGACAGGCGCAGGCCGGAGGTATAGAGCAGCTCGAACATGGCGCGGTCGCGTGCCTGCAGGGCATCGTCCGAAGCGGCATCGGCAGCCCCGTTCAGGAGCTGGCTACAGGCGTCAGGCGAGAGAACCTGCGGCAAGGCCCGGGCCATTTTTGGCGGGCGCAAGCCTATACAGGGATTGCTTGCATAGCCGAGGCGGCGGCAGGCGAAGACATAAAATCCGCGCCAGCTCGACAGGTGCCGTGCAACGCTGGGGGCAGCCAGGTTGCGGCCGCGTAGCCTGACGATGGCCCCGCGGATATCGGTGAGCGTCAGATCGGCAAGCGGCATGGGGTCGACCAGCGTGCAGAGGCGGGCCAGGTCGCGCCGATAGGCGGCCACGGTGTGCGATGACAGCCGCCGCTCGGCAGCGAGATGTTGCAGGTACTGATCGACGGCATTCATGACCTGGCGGGAGCCGGCTCAGGGCTGCATCCGGACCAGCGCTGCGCCGATCAGCTGCCCCAGGCGCTCGAGGTAGAGCGTGCCCATCCCGGCATAGAAACGCTTGGGCTCTTCCGAGGCCAGCACCATCAGGCCGATGGGCGACGAGGTGGGCGAGAGGCGGAGCGGAATACAGGCAAATGCGCGTAAATGCGGCGACACCTCACCGAACCAGTCGCTTGCCTCGTCCACGGCAAGGGCGCCGCAAACGGGGTGGGTCATGGTCATCACGTTGTCGTGGGCGGACTGGGATACCGGATCGGTAAGGCCGGGCGCCGTCGGGTCTTCGAGGTTCCACACCCGCAAAGCATGGTGCGGAACCGCAAACCCCTCGCGCAGATGAAGGGCGAGTGCGGCAACGATATCCTGGGGTGAGCGGGCCGCCAGCAAGGCCAGCGTCAAGGCATGCAATTTTTCCGAGATGCCGTCGTTCTCCTCGCCAAACTGGATCAATTCAGCCAGCTTGTTTTCCAGCATGCGGACCTTGTCGCGCAACGCGATCAATTGCCGTTCACTCATCGATACCGCGTGCGTGCCGTGCGGGTGCGGGATATGAAGGTCGGCCAGCAGCATGGGAAAGTCATTGAAGAAATTCGGATGCCGGGTCAGGAATTCGGCGATGGCCTCGGGGTCGAGTGTGTCGGGTTGCATGTCCATTAGATTTCTAGTTCTCCCTCAAATACAGTCACAGCAGGGCCGGTCATGTAAACCGGCTGATTCCCGCCTGCCCATTCAATAATCAGGTCTCCGCCGCGCGCGTGCACGCTGACCGGGCTTTTCAGCCAGTCCTGACGGATGCCGGCAACCACCGCCGCGCAGGCGCCGGTGCCACAGGCCAAGGTCTCGCCCGCACCGCGTTCAAACACACGCAACCGGATGTCATGCGGCGTGAGCACCTGCATGAAACCCGCATTGGCCCGCTGCGGGAAACGCGGGTGCGACTCGATCGCCGGGCCCAGGATATCCACCGGTGCATGGTCGAGGTCATTGACCCGAAGTACCGCGTGCGGATTGCCCATCGATAGTATCGCGACGCTGATGACATGCTGGCCCACCTTGAGCGGATACGTGGCCGCCTCGTTTTCCGCAGCAAAGGGAATATCGGCGGGCGTGAAGCGGGGGGCGCCCATGTCAACGGTCACCTGCCCGTTGTCGAGCAGGCGGGGTTCGATAATTCCGGCGGCGGTTTCCACGCGGATGCAGGTCTTGTCCGTCAACCCATGATCATGCACGAAACGGACGAAACAGCGGGCGCCGTTACCGCACTGTTCGACTTCGCCGCCATCGGCATTGAAAATGCGGTAGCGAAAATCGACCTCCTCGCGGCTGGATGCCTCGACCAGCAGAATCTGGTCGCAACCCACGCCAAAATGACGGTCGGCAATCGCGCGGCAGCGAGCGGGCGTCAGGTCGACGGTTTGCGCGATGCCGTCGATCACGACGAAATCGTTACCCAGTCCGTGCATCTTGGTAAAGTGAAATTTGTTGGCCGGGGTGTTCATTCTGTTTTGAGCCTGATGTAGTCCTTGAGGATGCAGCGGTCCATCACCACCGTCATGCCGCCCGCACGTGCCTGCTGTGCGGCGGCTTCGGCAACGATGCCTTCCTGAATCCAGATAGAGGGCAAGTGTAGCGCCAGGCATTGCTCAACGATAGCCGGCAGATGTTCGTCGGCACGAAAGACATTGACCAGATCGACGGCGAACGGGATGTCCGCAAGATGGGCGTAAGCTTTTTCACCCAGCACGCTGTCGATCAGCGGCCGCACCGGGACGATGCGGTAGCCATAACGCTGCATCGCCTGCGCCACCCGATAGCTGGGCCGCGCAGCCTGCGGCGAAAGGCCGATCACGGCAATGGTTTTGACGCGATCGAGCAACGCACGCAATGCGGTGTCATCCGGGTTGGAAAAATTCACAGCGCCTGCTCCATGATGTAGTCGTCCATCACAAATCCCTGTCCAATGTCGAACAGGCGCGATTCGACGATATGAAAACCGTATTTCCGATAGGCCGCGATGGCCTGATCGTTGCCGCGATTGACCTGGAGCCAGAGGCGCCGCATCTGGTGTTGCGCGCACCATGGCCGAACGGCGGCCAGCAGCCCGGCGCCGACCCCGTTGCGCTGCTGGGCGGGATGAACGTAAAGCTTGTCGAGCTTGCAGTCGCCCTCGCCTGTCATCGCATGGGCAAAGCCGACCAGGCTGCCGTTCCGGCAAGCAACCCACCAGCCGTGCGCGGGGTCGGCGCATTGCATTTCAATCTGTGCGGCGGCATACCGGTCCGCCAGCATGGAATCGATTTGCGCCTGCGAAATCAGCGCCGGGTAGGTGGTTTGCCATACGGCGCGTGCCAGCGCGCTGACCGCGCCGATTTCCTGGCGCGTCATCCGGTGCACATCAGGCGGTCCCTCATTCATACAGGCTGGCTTCGCCCTCAGGACGGGTTTTAAAGCGGCGGTGCAGCCACAGGTATTGCGGCGGCATTTCGCGGATGCGGTCTTCGATAAATTGATTCATGCGCGCAACATCAGCCGCCACATCCTCGCCCGGAAAAGCGTCCCATGGCGGATAGAAGCGTAGCCGATAGCCCCGGCCACCGGGCAATTGTTGGGTGATGACAGGCACGACCTGGGCCCCGGCCACCTTGGCCAGCCGGGGCAAGGCGGAAATAGTCGCGGCCTCGATGCCGAAAAAGGGGGCGAACACCGCATTGCGACGTCCCTGGTCCTGATCCGGCAGGTAATAGAACGGCAGCCCGTCCTTGAGTGCCCTGAGCACCGGTTTGATGCCGTCACTTTTTGCAATCAGCACAGGCGGCACAAATCGCGTGCGCCCATGCGTGATCATTTTGTCGGAAACCGGGTCTTTGGCCGGGGCATACATGGATGCAATAGGGTGATCCATCGTCAGTCGCACGCCGCCCATGTCCAGGCCCACAAAATGCGGCGCCAGCCAGATCACCGGCCGCACCCCGTCGCCCATTGCCGCTTCCGGGTTGTCGATCTGGATCAGGCGACGCAGCCGTGCCTCAGACCCCCACCACAGCAGGCCGTGTTCGATTATGGCGCGCAACGAGGCCTGGTAGGTTTGCTGCAACCAGAGATTGCGTACCGATGCCGGCGTATCGGGGAAACACAGGGCCAGATTGGTGGCGACGATGCGCCGCCGCCGCCCGGGACGTCTCGACAACAGCCAGCCCAGGCCATTGCCCAAAGCGACCTGCACCGGGAATGGCAACCAGTGCACCAGCCATAACAGGCTGACGCTGAGCCACATGGGGATCAGTGACAATTTAAGTAAAGCGCGGGCTGAGTCCGGTTTCATGTTTCGGCAGAGGTCTCAGGAGGGGGCGCGCCGCCCGGGCGCTTATGGCGGTTATAACTCCACAGATACTGCCCAGGGAAACGGCGGATTACGCTTTCCACGCCCTGGTTGATGCATGTGGCCGCCCGGGTTTTGTCCGCAGGAAAGTCCTCTCCTACCGGAAAAACATGCAGATGATAGCCGCGTCCCCAACTCAGTCGTTCCGCCGCGACAAAGAAAGCCGCAGCACCGGTCTTGCGTTGCAGGCTGGCGGTGAGTGTGGGGGTATAAGCCGGGCGACCGAGAAATGGCGCCCACACCCCATCGCCGCTGGAAGCGACCTGGTCGGGCAGGATGCCTATGGCTTCATGGCGTTTCAGTGCGGCCAATTGCGCGCGCACGCCGGACAAGTCGGTGGGCACCAGCGTGGCGAAGCCACGCTGCCGGCCAGCCAGCATCAAGGCGTCGAGCATGGGCTGGCGCGGGGGTTTATACAGTGCGGTAAACGGGTGCGCGGCGGCATAATACTGATTGATCATTTCGAAAGCGCCGATATGCGGCGCGATGACCACCACCCCCCGGCCCGCCGCCCGTGCCGCGTCGATATGCTCCCAGCCGCTGGTGCCTTTGACCAGTTTCAGCACCTGATCGTAGGGGCGCAGCCATATCGGCAGGAGTTCGACAATGGCCTTGCCGGATTCGCCGATGGCCTGACGCAGCAGTCGCCTGCAATCGTCCCCGGAGGTGCACAGACCGCTGTCGAAGACGTTGTTGCGCATGCGTCCGGCGTGGCGGCCCGGCGCCCAGTAAATCAGCCATCCCAGCACGATACCGAGCCCGTGCAGCACAGGCAGCGGTAGACGGGCAAACAACCGAAACACGAAAATCATGCGGGCATACGATCTTTCACGCGCTTCAGCGCGTAGAAAGTCGGAGTCCTCTCGTAGGGCATACGACTCCACATGGGCTTCAGCCCATAGTGGATCGGAGTCCTCTCGTAGGGCATACGATCTTTCACGCGCTTCAGCGCGTAGAAAGTCGGATTCCTCTCAGGGGGCATGCGATTCCCCATGGGCTGCAGCCCATCGTGGCGCGGTGGCGTTCTGCCGGGATTGACGCGGGAGCAAAGAGGGCGGCACAATAGCGTTGCCGCCGCGTTAATCTTGACAACTTGCGGGCGGGGTACAAATACAGCTAAAGCGTCGCCGCTCTGTTTGTCCCCCGAGTCGGTTACGCAACCAGTAACCGGGGCAACAGGAGCATTCATGCAAAAAGATTTCATTTTCACGTCTGAGTCGGTGTCCGAAGGGCACCCCGACAAAATGGCAGACCAAGTATCGGATGCGGTGCTCGACGCGATTCTAACCCATGACAAACATGCGCGCGTGGCGTGCGAGACGCTGCTGACCACCGGCCTGTGCGTGATCGCCGGCGAAATCACCACCACGGCGGTGATCGACTACAACCAGATTGCGCGCCAGACCATCAAGCGCATCGGCTACGATTCGTCCGAGATCGGTTTCGACTACAACACCTGCTCGGTGCTGGTCACCATCGGCAAGCAGTCGCTCGACATTGCGCAGGGCGTGGACCGCGCGCACGACGACGACCTCGACCAGGGCGCCGGCGACCAGGGCCTGATGTTCGGCTATGCCTGCAACGAAACGCCGGTGCTGATGCCGATGCCGATTCACCTCGCGCACCGCCTGACCGAGCGCCAGTCCGAACTGCGCAAGGACGGCCGCTTGCCGTGGTTGCGCCCGGATGCCAAATCGCAGGTGTCGATCCGCTACGTCGATGGCAAACCACATTCCATCGACACGGTTGTGCTATCGACCCAGCACGACCCCGAGGTGTCGCACGCACAGCTTTCCGAAGCCGTGATCGAGGAAATCATCAAGCCGGTATTGCCGAAAGACATGCTGACCGCCGACACCCGTTTTCTGGTCAATCCGACCGGTCGCTTTGTGGTGGGCGGGCCGATGGGCGACGCCGGTCTGACCGGCCGCAAGATCATCGTCGACACTTACGGGGGCGCGGCACCGCACGGCGGGGGCGCGTTTTCCGGCAAGGACCCGTCCAAGGTCGACCGTTCGGCCGCCTACGCCGGGCGTTACGTGGCGAAGAACATCGTCGCCGCGGGCCTTGCCGACAAGTGCATGGTGCAGGTGAGCTACGCGATTGGTGTCGCCAAGCCGACTTCGCTGATGGTCGACACCTTCGGCACCGGCAAGATTCCCGAAGAAAAAATTGTCGAACTGATCCGTTCGCACTTCGACCTGCGTCCCAAAGGCATCGTCGCGATGCTCGACCTGTTGCGTCCGATCTACACCCGCACCGCGAGCTACGGGCACTTTGGCCGCGACGAACCGGATTTCACCTGGGAAGTCACCGACAAGGCAGCCGAACTGAAGGCGGCGGCGGGCATGTAGTCAAACATGGCATAATGTTCCGTTCCTGATTTCGGGCGGGTTTCTCGCCCCCTCGTGCTGAGGAGCGCTGCGACTGTTGCGGGTTCAATCCCAATCAACAGCCAGGCTCAGCGCGAGCGAAGTTTCAACTGCGCTTGTTGACTTGCAGCGGTATTGCGGGCGAACGAGCAAGCACCCGACCGCTGTCATTCAAGGAGTTTCACCATGAATGCAGTAACCACCCTCTCAAGCTTTACCGATTACATCATCGCCGACCTGTCGCTTGCCGACTGGGGCCGTAAAGAAATCAAGATCGCCGAAACCGAAATGCCGGGTTTGATGGCGATTCGCCAGGAGTTTGCCGCGACACAGCCGCTGAAAGGCGCGCGCATCACCGGCTCGCTGCACATGACGATCCAGACCGCCGTGCTGATGGAAACATTGACCGCCCTGGGCGCTGAATTGCGCTGGGCATCGTGCAACATTTATTCCACCCAGGATCACGCAGCGGCTGCCATGGCTGCCGAATGCATCCCGGTGTTTGCGGTCAAGGGCGAGTCGCTGACCGATTACTGGGATTACACCCATCGCATTTTCGAGTGGACCGATGGCGGTTACTCGAACATGATCCTCGACGATGGCGGCGATGCCACCCTGCTGCTGCATCTGGGCGCGCGTGCCGAAAAAGATCTTTCGGTCTTGGCCAACCCCACCAGCGAGGAAGAACGCGTGCTCTACGCCGCGATCAAGGCCCGCGTGGCGGCAGATCCGACCTGGTATTCGGTGCGTCTTGCTGCAGTAAGGGGCGTGACCGAGGAAACCACCACCGGCGTGCATCGCCTGTACCAGATGCATGCGCGCGATGAACTCAAGTTCCCGGCGATCAATGTCAACGACTCGGTGACCAAGTCCAAGTTCGACAACCTGTATGGCTGCCGCGAATCGCTGGTCGATGGCATCAAGCGCGCGACCGACGTGATGATTGCCGGCAAGGTTGCCGTGGTTGCAGGCTACGGCGACGTCGGCAAGGGCAGTGCACAAGCGCTGCGTGCGCTGTCGGCGCAGGTGTGGGTGACCGAGATCGATCCGATCTGCGCGCTACAGGCGGCGATGGAAGGTTATCGCGTGGTGACCATGGAATACGCCGCCGACAAGGCCGATATTTTCGTCACCGCCACCGGCAACTACCACGTCATTACCCATGACCACATGGCCGCCATGAAGGACCAGGCCATCGTCTGCAACATCGGCCATTTCGATAATGAAATCGACGTCGCCGGTATCGAGAAATACGAGTGGGAAGAGATCAAGCCGCAGGTCGATCACATCATCTTCCCCGATGGCAAGCGCATCATCCTGCTGGCCCAGGGCCGTCTGGTTAACCTCGGTTGCGGCACCGGCCATCCTTCGTATGTGATGTCGTCGTCGTTCGCCAACCAGACCATCGCCCAGATCGAACTGTGGCAGGAGCGCGATTCCGGCAAATATCCGGTCGACGTCTACACGCTGCCCAAGCATCTGGACGAAAAGGTTGCGCGCCTGCAACTGCAAAAGCTCAACGCGCAATTGTCCGAGCTTTCCGATCAGCAGGCCGACTACATCGGCGTGCCCAAGCAAGGCCCTTACAAGGCCGATCACTACCGCTATTGATCCGTCTCACCTGAAGGAGCGCACATGCGTTTGCTGCTGCTGTGGATTCTGAATGCCATTGCTTTACTGGCGGTGACATATTTGCTGCCTTCGATTCAGGTGTCGGGCTTTGGCACGGCGCTGCTTGCCGCGCTGGGCTTGGGCCTGATCAATACGCTGGTGCGGCCGGTGCTGGCGATCCTCACCTTGCCGATCACGGTTATTACACTGGGCATTTTTTATCTGGTGTTGAACGGCTTGTTGTTCTGGCTTGCCAGCGCGTTCATTCCTGGATTTGAGGTGCATGGTTTCGCGTCGGCCATCGTCGGCGCCATTCTGTATGGCGTGATTGCCTGGGTGCTGTCCGCCCTCATTCCCAATAAAAAAGGTTGAAACATGACCGAACCTACCTTCAGCTTTGAGTTCTTTCCGCCCAAGACGGCGGAAGGCATGGACAAGCTGCGCGCCACCCGCGACCAGCTTGCCCAGCTCAAGCCCAAATTCTTTTCCGTCACCTTTGGTGCCGGCGGTTCCACCCGCGACCGTACCCTTGAAACCGTGCGTGATATCCAGGCATCAGGCAGTGCGGCAGCACCGCACCTGTCGTGTATCGGTTCGACTGAGGAAAACATTCGCGACATTCTGGGTGAATATAAAATCCAGGGTATCCGGCATCTGGTTGCGTTACGCGGCGATCTGCCATCGGGCAGCATGGATGCTGGCGAATTCAACTACGCCAACGAACTGGTGGCCTTCATTCGCAAGGAAACCGGCGACTGGTTCGAAATCGAAGTGGCTGCCTATCCCGAGATTCACCCCCAGGCGCGTTCTTATACCGCCGATCTGGCCAATTTCAAGCGCAAGATCGACGCCGGTGCGAATGCGGCGATCACCCAATATTTTTTCAACGCCGACGCCTATTTCCGCTTTGTCGACGAGGTGCAGGCACTCGGCGTGGTCCAACCTGTGGTACCGGGCATCATGCCGATTGGTAATTACGTGCAACTGGCGCGATTTTCCGATGCATGCGGCGCTGAAATTCCGCGCTGGTTGCGTAAAAAGCTGGAAAGTTATGGTGATGATCTGGTGTCCCTCCGGGCGTTCGGGCTCGATGTCATCACGGCTATGTGTGAACGGCTGCTGGCCAATGGTGCACCCGGGCTGCACTTCTACACCATGAATCAGGCCGGTCCGACCACGACGATATGGCAAAGGCTGGGGCTCTGAATGCGACCCCCGCTGTGCGTTAAGGACATCCGCTTATTTTTTGTAATGTAAAGTCTGTCTCGGTTTGGCCGATATCTCTGTGAAGCGAGAGAACGGGGAAGGATTGGAAGCGTTCGCTTCATTCCGGTCCCCAATAAAGAGAACAGCATGCATTACGCGCATCCATTCCTGGCCTTTTGCCGCACCAGTGTGCTCCTGGGGACGCTGTGGGCGGCTGTTCCTGTGGCGGCGAACACAATCACGGTGGGCGGTACCGGTTCGGGGCTCGGCGTGGCCCGGATACTTGGAGACGCCTACCAGGCGATCCACCCGGATGCCCGGATTGTTGTTGTCCCGGCCCTTGGCAGCAGTGGCGGCATCAAGGCTGTGGCAGTCGGCGCGCTAGATATCGGGTTAAGTGGACGGCCGTTGAAGCCCTCCGAACGCGCGCAGCGTCTTTACGAACAGGAAATCGCCCGCACGCCGCTGGTACTGGTCAGCATGCAGCCCCACCCGGGTTTCACACGCGACGAAATCGCACGGATTTACAGCGGCAGCCTTCGCACTTGGCCGGACGGCACACCCTTGCGTCCGATTCTTCGGCCGGACAGCGATACCGAGAGCGCGATATTGCGATTGATGTCACCGGAAATTGACCGTGCGCTTACCGTTGCCTATGCGCGCCCGGGCGTCCATACCGCCATTACTGACCAGGACAGCGCCGATGCGGTCGAGCAGATTCCGGGCGCAGTGGGAATCAGTTCGCTGGCATTGATCGTGTCAGAACAGCGCAAGCTGAAAGCCCTGCGGATCGACGGAGCCATGCCGAGCGTGGCCGCGCTGGCGCGCGGAAGCTATTCTTATTTCAAGCCGCTCTATATTGTCACGCTTCACCCTTCCACTGAATCCGTAAAGGATTTTGTTGCGTTCATCCGGTCCCCGCACGGCCGCCGGATTTTGTCGAGCAATGGCTTTCTTTCCCTGAAATCAGGGGAGAAATAACCCCTTTCGTGACCACGCGTCGAGATCAGCTTTCCCGCACGGTCGGCCGCTTTGCAATGGGCATTGCCGCTATCGTGGCGCTCTGTCTGCCGGTGGGATTCTTTGGGCTGTCCTATCAATATCAGGTTGGCGCGATGCGGGCAGAGGCACGGTATAGTGCCGCGCAGGCCACACGCTATGTCGCGCTCAATCCGGAAATGTGGCGTTTTCAGGTGCCCCGGCTGCGGACATTGATCGTGAATGATGATGTGGGTACCGATTTGCCGGAACAACGGCGCATTGTGGATGCAGCCGGTCACGTCCTGATCGAAAGCGAAATGAAGCTGGACTCGCCGGTACTGTCTACCCGCGCCCCTCTTTATGATGCAGGCAGGATCGTAGGCTATCTGGAAGTGAGCCGGTCGTTTCGCCCCCTGTTGCTGGAGACCGGACTGGTTGTGCTGCTGGGGCTCGGATTGGCGCTGGCCGTATTTGGCGTGCTCAAGAGTTTTCCCTTGCGCGCCTTGAATCGTGCGCTCGAAGACCTGCGGCAATCCGAACAGCTTTTCAGCAAGGCCTTCCACGCCAGTCCGGACCCGGTCATGATTTGCCGCGTGCAGGATGGCACTATTCTCAACGTCAATACCAGTTTTGAACGCTTGACGGGGTATGCGCCGGGCGAGGTGATAGGCCGTAATTCTGAAGCGGTTGGGCTCTGGCTTCGCAGCGAGGGTACGGACTGTGCAAAGCCGCAGGTATGCCTCGACCAGGCTGTGCATAACCAGGCGTTGACACTGTTGACCCGGCGCGGCGAGCGCCGGGATATGCGGGTTTCGTCAGAAATGATCGAAATCAACAATGAGGACTGCGTGCTCATGGTGGCGCACGACGTTACCGAACAAAAACGGGCCGAAAAGCGCATGGCCTATCTGGCCAATTATGATCATTTAACCGGCCTGCCCAACAGGGCGCTGTTTCGCGATCGCCTGGCTGGTGCCATGCAGCGGGCGCACCGGGCGGAGCGGCTGGTCGGCCTGCTCTATCTCGACCTCGATCGATTCAAACAGGTCAACGACAGCCTGGGCCACCAGATTGGGGACCAATTACTCAAGCAGGTGGCAGAGCGGCTACAGGACTGCATGCGCCCCAGCGACACGGTCGCCGGTTCGCAGGGCGAGGAAGATACGAACGGCACCACGGTCGCCCGGCTCGGCGGCGACGAATTCACAATCGTGCTCGAGGATATTCGGCATATCGACGAGATCATGCGCATCGGCCAACGCATCGTTTCCGTATTGGCGGCCCCGTTTGAACTGGACGGGCATCAGATATTTGTCGGGGCCAGCATTGGGATCACGGTGTTTCCCTTCGACAATGAAAACCTCGATAACCTGATCCAGAATGCCGATGCCGCCATGTATCGGGCCAAGGCGATGGGACGCAACAATTTCCAGTTCTATACGGACGACCTCAATACCAATGCGGAAGAGCGGCTATTGATGGAGGCCGAACTGCATCAGGCACTGGCGCTCGGGCAGTTCGAACTGGTGTATCAGCCCAAGCTGGATTTGCGGACGCATCTCATCACCGGCGTAGAGGCATTGCTGCGCTGGCGTTCGCCAAGAAAAGGCCTGATGGGACCGGGCGAGTTTGTTCCCTTGCTGGAGGACACAGGCCTGATCGTTCCGGTGGGTGCATGGGTCCTGCATGAGGCCTGCCGCCAGGCCATGCTTTGGGCGCGCGACGGCATGACGCTCAGCATGGCAGTCAATCTGTCGGCGCGTCAATTCCGCGACACCAACCTTACAACCATTATCCAGGCTGCCATACGCGCCTCGGGCATTCCGGTGGACCAACTGGAACTGGAAGTGACAGAAAGCCTGCTGATGGAAGACAGCGTCAGCAGCCAGACCGCGCTGGCGAATATAAAACGGATGGGGGTCAGAATATCAATGGATGATTTTGGTACGGGCTATTCTTCACTGGCTTACCTGAAGCGTTTTCCCCTCGACAGTCTAAAGATTGATCGCGCCTTCATTAAGGATGTGGGCGTGGATTTTGACGATACTGCCATAGTGCGGGCGGTGATCGCCCTGTCGCGCAGCCTGCGCCTTTCTGTGGTGGCGGAAGGGGTCGAAACCGGCGAACAGCTGGAATTTCTTCGCCAGGCCCGATGCGACCAGGCGCAAGGCTATTTCATAGGACGACCGATGGATGCTGCGACATTCGTCCTGTGGATGAGGGAAAATCATCATGGTCAGATAATCACGGCGGCCTCAGCGTACGCATCCGGTATGGCATGAGCCGTAGCTGGAATTCCGCGCCGACGGTAGCCGCGGATGAAAACCATGCGCACGGCAGTCGCAAGCGCGCGCCCGCAGCGGCACCATTTTTAGATCGTGGCGGCACGCACGAAGACGCGGGTCAGGCATGTAAAATCGGCTTCACCCTCCTTACCAAGATCCGAATATGAATGCGCTATGGATACTGGTTCTGCTTATCCTGATTTCGGGGATTTTTTCGCTTGCGGAAATGGCCCTTGCATCGGCGCGTCGGGGGCGGCTGACCCAACTCGCTGAAGCGGGCGACAGCGGTGCAGCGGCAGCGCTTGCCATCAAGGAGCACCCCAGCCGCCTGCTGGCAGCAAGTCAAACGGGTATTACCGCAGCTGCGCTTTTGATGGGCATTTATGGCGAGTCGGCACTGTCGGCTTCGATTGCCGCAGCAATTGGTGCCATGTTACCTGCGCTGGCCCAATGGCAGGACTCCATTGCCTTGGCCGCTACAGTGGTCATCGTGACGGCGGTTTCCATCATTCTGGGTGAAATCGTGCCCAAGCGCATCGCGCTTGCGCATCCGGAGAAAGTGGCCTCTTTTTGTGCGCCCTTCATGGTCCTTTTCATCCGGTTGCTTTATCCGGCAATCCGTTTCCTGTCGTTTGCGGCGGACCGGGTGCTCGCGCTGCTGCCGGTGCGCGCAGCACCCGCAATTACCAGCATGGAAGACATTCTCGCTTTTGTGAATGAGGGTGAGCGGGCAGGCGCGATCGCGCCCGAGGAAAGCGAGCTTTTTGTGAATGTGATGCGCCTTGAAGATTGGCGTCTGGCCACGATCATGACGCCCGTAGGTGATGTGGCATGGCTCGATCTGCTTTTGCCGCGCGAGCATAATCTGCGCCTGTTGCAAGAAGCACGACATTCCCGGTTGCCTATCTGCAAAGGCGATCTGCAACAGGTGATTGGGATTGCAGAAAGTCATGACATTCTCAAGGCCGCGATGCGGGGCGAAATCGATTTCGCCGAATTGCCGCTTGAGCCGCCATTGTTCGTCCCGGCCAGCCTGAATCTGATCGACCTGTTGCGAACCTTCCGTCAGCAGCGCGCCAGTTTCGCCCTGGTGGTGAGTGAATTCGGGCTCACCGAAGGCATCGTAACGCTGGATGACCTGATGTACTCGCTGGTGGGCGACATGGCCCCGCTCGCGGATGATTCCGAGGAGGCGCTGGCGGTACGCCGCGCCGATGGATCCTGGCTGCTGGATGGCCTGCTGCCGATTGACGAGATGAAAGACCGGCTCGATATCCGACAAGTCCCCCAGGAAACGCTGGGTAATTACCATACGGTCGGCGGGTTCGTGCTCGCAAGCCTGGGACGCATTCCGCGCAAAGCCGAGCGCTTCACGTGGGCGGAATGGGAATTTGAAGTGGTCGACGTAGACCGCAATCGGGTAGATCAGGTCTTGGCCACGCATGTAACGGAACCTGACACCCTGATCGAGGGCTAGGTAACCCGGCGCTGGTACCCCAAGCCGCTGCCCCCCTTTTCGGCCTGCGCCTCTGGCCCCGGCCCGCGCTGTTCCCCTCTTGAAATCCGTTCATTTCCTCTGTTTTTCAGCGTATCCCTGCGTCCGCATAGGCAAAATCCTACCTGTCGTCGTCGATTGATAAACCATGATGATAACAACCTGCCATCTTGCGATCGAACCGATTCAGGTCGGCGCCGGCACGGCGTATCAACGTGAACAGTCAACGTGAACAGCGAAAAGGAGATCAGCATGCAACGAGTGGCAGTAGAGGACAAAAACGTGAACAGTTTTTTCCAGGCACGCAGTGTGGCAGTAGGTAAAGCGGGCGAAATGCTGGCGCGCCCCGTGATCGTCGCCTGGAAAGACGACAAGAATGGCAAGTCGGCGCCAGCAATTCCCGGCGCGAAGGGTGACCGGTGGCATGCGTATGGTGAAAACAATGAGGGGGTGCTGGAACTGGAAGTGGCAGACAGTTACCACTTCATTTTTACGGATGCGGACGGATTCGAGGAGCCCGACCTTAATCTGGCCACACTGGAAGATAACGGTACGAAATTCATGTGTCTGAACGATGCCTGTACCGACGAGGACAGGGAGAAGATGGGCTACTTCCCGGGTGGCGGTCTGGGCGGCTGAGCGGCTGGCCATGCATTACACGGAACGGCAGGCGGCCGGTTTGTCCCCGGTTTCCGGGTCAGTAGCAGAAAAAAGCCTCAGATAGTCGCACCATCCCGCGTCCATTCCGCTTGATACCACTTATATCTTATATATAAAGGGAGTAAACCATGAGCATTGCCACCATCTTACTGATTGTTCTTATCTTGATTCTGGTCGGGGCAATCCCGATGTGGCCGCATAGCCGGGGCTGGGGATACGGACCCAGCGGCGGTATCGGCCTGTTGGTTATTATCCTGATCGTGCTGCTGGTGATGGGCATCATATGACGCTCACCCCGGGTCTGCCTGGCCAGGCGGACCCGGGGTGTTCCCCAGTAGAACTGCGTCAGGCTGCAGCGGGTAGACAGGCCTTCAGCGCCTTCAGGCAATAATCGACGTTTTCCTGCTTGGCCGAGTAGCCCATCAGGCCGATCCGCCAGATTTTGCCCGACATGTCGCCGAGGCCGGCGCCGATTTCCAGATTGAACTCGTTGAGCAAACGGGTACGGATTGCCGCTTCGTCGACGCCCTCCGGCACGTAGATCGAGTTGAGCTGCGGCAGGCGGGCGGATTCCCCGACCACGTAGCGCAGCCCCATGCCTTCGAGCCCGGCCTTGAGTTTTTCGTGCATCGTCCGGTGGCGCGTCCAGGCATTTTCCAGGCCTTCTTCTTCGAGGATCACCAGGGCTTCATGAAGGCCGTACATCGGATTGATCGGTGCCGTGTGGTGATAGGTACGTTTGCCGTTTGACTGCCAGTAGCCCAGCACCAGATTCAGATCGAGAAACCAGCTTTGCACCGGCGTGACACGCGCCTTGATCTTGCTGATTGCGCGCTCGGAAAACGAGACGGGGGACAGCCCCGGCGTGCATGACAGGCATTTCTGGCTGCCTGAATACACCGCATCGATGCCCCATTTGTCCATGTAGAGCGGCGTTCCGCCCAGGCTGGTGACGCAATCCATGATGGTGAGGGCGCCAAACTCCTGGGCGATTTTGCCCAGGGTTTCCGCATCCGACTGCGCGCCTGTCGACGTTTCGGCGTGCACAAACGCTAGAATCTTTGCGTCGGGATGGGCCTTGAATGCATCGCGCACTTTTTGCGGATCCACCGGCGCACCCCACGCATCGTCGACCATGACAGCGACGCCGCCGGTACGCTTGACGTTTTCCAGCATGCGTCCGCCAAATACGCCGTTACGGCACACGATGACCTTGTCGCCCGGCTCGACCAGATTGACGAAGCACATCTCCATCCCCGCCGAACCCGGGGCCGAAACCGGGAAAGTCAGTGCATTTTCGGTCTGGAATGCCATCCGCAACATCGACTTGATCTGCTCCATCAGGTCGACGAAGGCCGGATCGAGGTGACCGATGGTCGGACGCGCCATCGCATCCAGGATGCGTTGCGGCACGTCGGAGGGGCCGGGGCCCATGAGGATGCGTTTGGGGGGGATAAAAGAAACGGTCATAACCTTGGTCTCAGTAGGGAACTCAATTAAAACAAGGACTTGATTCTACGGAAAAAAGCCGTGACCGGAAATTAAAATCAGGCGGGCGGCTCGCCCATCAATGGCCGCATCGCGGTCAACAGACTGTTGTAAATACGCGGATGGGATTTCTCCTGTTCGGCCAGCATCTGCTTCATCGCGTAACGCTGTTGCGGCTTGGCAAAGCAGGCGGGGCAATTCTCGAAAATCACCGGCAGGCCGGTGTCGGTCGCGAAGGCGCGGGTCTGGCGTTCGCGCGCATAGACCAGCGGCCGGATGACGCGCAGGTCGCCGGCGTCGTTCAGATAATGCGGTGACATGGTGCGCAGCTTGCCGCCGAACAGCATCGACATCATCAGCGTCTCGGCGAGGTCGTCCAGATGCTGGGCCAGCGCGACCACGTTGCAGCTTTGCTCACGCGCGACACGATAGAGAATGCCGCGCCGCATGCGCGAACAATAGGCGCAATAGGAGTCGGAATCCCGGGTCAGCGTTTTTTGCGCTTCAGCCAGAATCGGCTGCGATTCGAGAAAGTAGGGCACGCCGAGTTCGGCCATATACGGAATCAACGGCGACGGGTTGTACTGGTCGGATTGCGGGTCGACCGTGCACGCCAGCAGTTCGAATTTGATCGGCGCCTTCTGTTGCAGATGGTGCAGCGTGTGCAGCAGCGACAGCGAATCTTTGCCGCCCGACAACCCCAGCAGGATGCGGTCGCCGTGGCGGATCATCCGGTAGTCGCCGATCGCGCGCCCGGCGGCGGTCAGCAGCGAACGCGACGGTTTCACCCAGATGGGTGTTGTCGTGTTCATGCGGAAAACTGCATCGCGTGCAGTTGGGCGTAACGGCCCTGTTTGGCGATCAACTCGGCGTGGTTGCCGATCTCGACGATACGACCCCCTTCCAGCACCACGATGCGGTTCGCGCGCTCGATGGTGGACAGCCGATGCGCGACGACCAGCGTGGTGCGGTTGGCGATCAGGGTGTCGAGCGCGGCCTGCACGTGGCGTTCGGATTCATTGTCCAGCGCCGAGGTGGCTTCGTCGAGGATCAGCAGCGGCGCGTTTTTAAGGATGGCGCGGGCGATGGCGATGCGCTGGCGCTGGCCACCGGAGAGCCGCATGCCATTCTCGCCGATCAGCGTCTCCAGGCCGTCGGGCATGGCCTGGATGAAGTCCCAGGCGTGGGCGGCGATGCAGGCATCGCGGATTTCGTCATCGGTCGCATCGCGCTTGCTGCCGTAGGCAATATTGCGGCCCAGCGTGTCGTTGAACAGCACCACATCCTGCGACACCAGTGCGATGTGGTTGCGCAGGTTTTGCAAGGGAATGTCGCGGAGGTCGATGCCGTCGAGTTCGATCGAGCCGGAATCGGGATCGTAGAAGCGCGGCATCAAATTGGCCAGCGTGGTCTTGCCGGAGCCGGAGGCGCCGACCAGCGCCACGGTTTCGCCGGGGGCGATGTCGAGTGCAATATCGGCCAGCGCGGGCAGCGTCTTGCCCGGATAGGTCAGTGTCACCTGCTTGAAGACCAGCCGGCCTTCGATATGGTTGAGGGCGCGGGTGCCGGTATCGCGCTCGGCGTCCTGGTCGAGCATGGCGAAGATGGTTTCCGAGGCGGCAAGCCCGCGCTGCATCTGGTCATTGACGGCCGTAAGTCGCTTGAGCGGTGCAAACAGCAGCAGCATGGCCATAAAAAACGACACAAAGCCGCCGACCGTGGTGGTGTTGCTGGAAGCCTGTCCGGCTGCGATGTAGACGATGGCTGCGAGAGCGATTGCCGCGATGAACTGGATGACGGGTTCGTACACCGCGTTGGCGGCGACGCGTTTCATCTCGAACAGGCGCGCCAGATTGGCGGCATGGCGAAAGCGCGTCTGCTCGTAGTCCTCGCCGCCATAGAGCTTGACCACGCGATGCCCGCCCACCGCCTCGTCGACCACCTGGGTGAGATCGCCGATATTCTGCTGTGCTTTACGTGACAGACCGCGCAGCCGCTTGCTGGCGACGCGTACAATCCATAGCGTGAGCGGCACCAGCGCGAACACGATCAGCGTCAGTTGCCAGTTCAGCCATAGCAAATAGCCCAGCAGCCCCAGCACGGTCACCGTGTCGCGAACCAGCGTGGTGAGTGAACTGGTGGCCGACTGCGTGACCTGGGTGACGTTGAATGCCAGCTGGGCGATCAGCTGGCCGCTCGGATTCTGGTCGAAATACCGCGTCGGCAACGACATCAGTTTGTCGAACATGGCGGCGCGCAAATCCATGACCAGCCGGCTGCCTACCCAGGCCATGCAATACGTGCTGATGAAACTGGTGATGCCACGCACCAGGAACAGCACGAGCAGTAGAATCGGTATCCAGCGAATGAAGTCCGGATCCTTGCCCACAAAGCCTTCATCGAGCAGCGGCTTGAACAAGGCCGGCAGCAGGGGCTCGGTCGCGGCTGTCAGGACCAGCGCGACGATGGAGATCGCAAACATGCGCCAGTACGGTTTGACATAGCCGAGCAGGCGACCGTACAAGGTGCGGCTGTCGTGTTGGGCTGTCATAGCAGCAGGAGCGTGGCGAGTCCGAGGAAGATGAAGAAACCCATGCTGTCCGTAATAAAGGTCAGCAGCACAGAGGAGCCGATGGCCGGGTCGCGGTTCATGCGTTCCAGCGCCATCGGGATGAATATGCCCGCCAGCGCGGCAACCAGCAGGTTGAGCAGCATCGCCAGCGCCATCACTCCGCCTAGCGCCGGATAGTCGTACAGCAGCCACGCGAAGATACCGACCACCGAACCCCAGACCAGGCCGTTGAGCAGCGCAACGCTGATTTCCTTGAGTACGAGGCGGCGCGCGTTGGCCGTGGTGATATGACCCAGCGCCAGGCCGCGAATGATCAGGGTAATGGTCTGGTTGCCCGAGTTGCCGCCGATGCCGGCAATGATCGGCATCAGCGCCGCGAGCGCCGCGAGTTTTTCGATGCTGCCCTCAAACGTGCCAATCACGCGAGACGCAATGAAGGCTGTGCACAGGTTCACCGCCAGCCACATCCAGCGATTTTTTGCCGCGTGCCATACTGATGAAAACAGGTCTTCCTCTTCCTGCAAGCCGGCCATCGACAGCATGTCGGCATCGGCTGATTCGCGAATGTAGTCGACCACGGCGTTAACCGTCAGTCGGCCAATCAGGCGCCCTGACACGTCCACCACCGGTGCCATCACAAGATCATAGCGTTCGAACGCCTGCGAGGCTTCGTCGGCCTCGTCTTCGGGGCGGAATTTCACAAAATCCTCGACCATGATCGACGCGACCGACGCATCAGGGTCAGTGGTGAGCAATCGTTTCAGCGGCAGCACGCCAATGATGGCGTCGTCATGATCGACCACAAACAGCTTGTCCAGATGGTCCGGCAGCTCGCCGAGGCGACGCAGGTAGCGCAGCGCAACTTCCAGTGTGACATCCTGCCGGATCGTCACCATTTCAAAGTCCATCAGCGCACCTACCGTGTCTTCCGGATAGGCCAGTGCCGACTGCAGATGCGCGCGCTTCTGCGCGTCGAGGCTGGTGAGCAGTTCCTTGATCACGTCGCGCGGCAGGTCGGCCGCAATGTCGGCGATCTCGTCGGTGTCGAGCGATTCGGCCGCGGCCAGGAGCTCCGCCTTGTCCATGGTCTGGATCAGCGATTCGCGCACCGAGTCGGAGACTTCCAGCAGAATTTCGCCGTCGTTCTCCGCGCTGACCAGACTCCACACCAGCCGGCGCTCGTCCAGCGGCAGGGCTTCCAGGATGTAGGCGATGTCGGCCGGGTGCAGGTCGTCCAGCCTGCGCTGCAACTCCGTCAGGTTCTGCTTGTGCACCAGGTTCTCGACCAGACTCTGGCGCGGCCCGCCCTGCTTGTGGACGAGCTCTTCCACCAGCCGCATCCGGGCGAGCAGATCCTGCACCTGCGCGAGGTGGGCTTCGAGGTTGTCCTGCGACTGGTTTTCGAGCGTGTCGGTCATGATCGGGCCAGGGGCGAGCGCCCGATTGTAGCGCGTTACCGCCGATTTCCGGGCCGAACCCCGGCGTGGGCGCAGTCGGGCCGCGGGTTCAGCGCGGCACCTGCGCCTGATGCATGTAGCGCAGGATCAGCGCGACGCGACGCTGGTAGGCGCGCGAGCCGCGGTTGTTTTCGTACCAGCGCGGATTGGGCACCATGGCGGCCATGCGGGCGGCCTGGTCGCGATTGAGGTTGGCGGCGGCGGTTTTATAGTAGCGGCGGGCAGCGGCTTCGGCGCCGTAGATGCCATTGCCCCATTCGATGACGTTGAGATAGACCTCGAGGATGCGGCGTTTGCTCCAGGTGGCTTCAATCATCAGCGTAATGAGGGCTTCCTGGCCTTTGCGGATGAAACTGCGTTCGCCGGAAAGAAACAGGTTCTTTGCAAGTTGCTGGCTGATGGTCGAGCCCCCCGCAACGAGTTTGCCTTTTTTCAGGTTTTTGCGCACTGCGAGCTGGATGCCTTCGACGTCGAAGCCTTCATGGTCTATGAATTTGCCGTCTTCGGCCGCCACGATGGCGCGCTTAAGATGGGGGGAAATGCGCGCGTAGGGTACCCATTTGTGGCGCAGGGTGGCGTTGGGTTTTTTGTCTTGCTGGCGCGCCAGCCCGGCGGACATGAATGCCGTAGAGGTGGGATTGTGATCGATCCACCACAACACGTGTGCAAAAAACCAGAGTTGAACCAGCAGCACCAGCACTACCGCCATGACGACCGCTCTGCCGATCCAGCGTACTGCCGTGCGTATCATGATCGCAATGAGGCGATGACCGGTGCCGTATCGGGACGGATGCCGCGCCACAGCAGGAACGCTTCCGCAGCCTGCTCAACCAGCATGCCGAGACCGTCGGCGGTCATTGCGCCATGGCGGCGGGCCAGGCTGAGAAACGGCGTGTCGCGTCCGTACATCATGTCGTAAGCCAGGGTATGGGAGGAGAAAATGGCCGGAGACAGCGCGGGCACCTCTCCTGCGAGACTCGCTGCAGTGGCATTGATGACGAGATCAAACGGCATGGTGGCAGCCTCGAAACGGCATGCGGTGATGTCACATGGCTGGGTGTCGCCGCCAAACCGTTCGGCCAGTTCTTGTGCGCGGCTGACAGTGCGGTTGGCGATTACGAGTGCGGCCGGACGCTGCGCGAGCAGAGGCTCGATCACGCCGCGTGCCGCGCCGCCCGCACCGAGCAGCAGGATACGTTTGTCCCGGCACCGAAATTCGAGATTGCGGTCGAGATCAGCCACCAGGCCCGCACCATCGGTGTTGTCCCCGAGCATGCCGTCGCGATCGAAACTGAGTGTGTTGACCGCGCCGGCACGTTGGGCGCGAGGACTCACCCGGCTGGCCAGGTCAAATGCTTCCTGCTTGAATGGAACAGTGACGTTGGCGCCCCGTCCGCCCGTTGCCACGAAATTCGCCACCGTCGCGGCGAAGCCATCGACCGGCGCGAGGATGGCGTCATAGGTCATGTCCTGACCGGTCTGGCGAGCAAATACGGCGTGGATGTGCGGCGATTTGGAATGGGCAATCGGATGCCCGAATACAGCGTAGCGGTCTGTCATGGCGGCCGTATTCTAGCGGGTATGGTCAAGCCCGGGCGTTGAAGGGCTGTTTTTTTGGTGGGGCTCAGCTTTGTGTCCAAGGCAGGGCCCGGTATTTCCAGCCATTGATTTCGTTACGGTGGCCCGTCGTTTTATTGAGATCCCCTTCAAACCCTTCCAGCACCGCGTAGCAGCCCCCACGTCCGGATTCTGCGCAGGCAATGGCAGCGCGCTGCGCCCGCACGCCGGTACGGCAGATAAAGAGCAGCAGGGATTCAGCGTCGGTTGCCTGCGCCAGCTCGATTTGGAAATGCGGGTTAGGCACCCAGCCGGGCCACGATAACCACTCAATACGAACCGCATCGGGGATGATGCCGTTAAATTCGATTTCTGCATGTGAGCGCACATCGACGAGTCGGGCGCCGGGGGCAAGTTGCAGCAATTCATGGGCTTCATGCGGCAACAAGCCTCCCATGAATGGCCAGGCATGTTCCTGGCTGCGGCTATGCGCAATGTCGAGCAGTTCGGTAATACGACCCATGTTGATTCCCTGAAATGTTGCCTAAGTATACGAAACCCGCCGGTTGATGCAATCGGCACCAAAATAGGGCGTTTTTTTCAAAAATGCCTTCAAATGGTGCGCCGCAGAAAGTCCGGCGCACACTATCATGCCGCAGAAGCCTTGTGGCACAATGCTTGAGGCTCGATATTTTGCATGGCACGGTTGCTGCTTTCTGCATGGATGTGGTTTTGTGCGCCAACCCCTGCTACACGCAACGTCGTAAATTCATTCCATTACTAGTTTGAGGAGATTCAGCATGGCCGTGGCCGATGTGATCAAGATGATTAAGGACGACGAAGTCAAATTCGTTGATCTGCGCTTTACCGATACCCGCGGCAAGGAACAGCACGTGTCGATTCCGGCTCGCCTCGTGACCGAAGACTGGTTTGAAGACGGCCACCCGTTCGACGGCTCGTCGATCGCAGGCTGGAAAGGCATTCAGGCATCCGACATGCTGCTGAAGGCCGATCCCGATTCGGCCTGGCTCGACCCCTTCTTCGACGAGTCCACCCTGATCCTGACCTGTGACGTGATCGAGCCGTCCGACGGCAAAGGCTACGAGCGCGATCCGCGTTCGGTCGCCAAGCGCGCCGAAGCCTATCTGAAGTCCACCGGCATCGCCGACACCGCCTACTTTGGCCCCGAACCCGAGTTCTTCATTTTTGATTCGATCACCTGGCACGACAACATGTCGGGCTGCGGTGTGCAAATCAATTCCGAAGAAGCGTCATGGTCGTCGGCTGAAAAGTACGAAAACGGCAACACCGGCCACCGTCCCGGCGTCAAGGGCGGCTATTTCCCCGTGCCGCCGGTCGACAGCCTGCAGGACATCCGTGCCGCGATGGTGATGGCGCTGGAAGAAGCCGGCGTCCCGGTGGAAGTGTTCCACCACGAAGTCGCCACCGCCGGCCAGTGCGAAATCGGCACCCAGTTCAGCACGCTGACCAAGCGCGCCGACTGGACGCAGATGCTGAAGTACATCGTGCACAACGTCGCGCATGCCTACGGCAAGACCGCGACCTTCATGCCCAAGCCCATTGTTGGCGACAACGGTTCCGGCATGCACGTGCACATGTCGCTGTGGAAAGACGGCAAGAACCTGTTCGCCGGCAACGGCTACGCCGGCCTGTCCGAAATGAGCCTGTTCTTCATCGGCGGCATCATCAAGCACGCCAAGGCACTGAACGCGATCACCAACCCGTCGACCAACTCCTACAAGCGTCTGGTGCCCGGCTTTGAAGCCCCCGTGATGCTGGCCTACTCGGCCCGCAACCGTTCGGCTTCGATCCGTATTCCGATCGCTGCCAGCGAGAAAGCGCGTCGTATCGAAACCCGCTTCCCCGATCCGATGGCCAACCCCTATCTGTGCTTTACCGCACTGATGATGGCGGGTCTGGACGGCATCCAGAACAAGATTCACCCCGGCGATCCGGCCGACAAGGATCTGTACGACCTGCCGCCGGAAGAAGACGCGAAGATTCCGAAGGTCTGCCACAGCCTGGACATGGCGCTGGACGAGCTCGACAAGGATCGCGAGTTCCTGACCCGCGGCGGCGTGTTCACCAACGACATGATCGACGCTTACATCACGCTGAAGATGGAAGATGTCACCAAGTTCCGCATGACCACACACCCGGCCGAGTTCGCGATGTATTACTCGCTGTAACGGCGCATCAACCTGGGTGGGATGGGGCGGCTTCGGCCGCCCTTTTTTATGCTGCGGCGCACAGGAATGAATTCGGGGTCAAGATTTTGGGCTGGTGGCCGTTATCGGTGAGTACGTTCAATGTGAATGCCATGCCAATTATTCGTTTTTCTTTCCTGTTAAGCCTTATTGTGGTTCTGCCGGCACAGGCGGAAATCTATAAATATGTCGATGAAAACGGGCAGGTGACGTTTACCGATGTGTATAAAAAAGGGGCTGCGCGCATCGATTTGCCGGGAACGCCCACGCGCTTGCCTGAGCCGGTGAAGGCGCCCCGACGGGCTTCATACAACCCGACCCCGGCCGATTTCCCCCGCATCGACCCTGGCACCCAGAAAAATCGGGACGATATCCGGCGCCAGGTATTGCAGGATGAAATTAATGGCGAGCGGCGTAGCGCCCATGAAGCGCGGCGACAATTGCAGGTGGGCGAACGGCTCCTGCCTGGTGAACGCGACACGGATGCCACCTATCTCAGTCGCATCAAAAGATTGCAATCGACAGTCCAGCAGCATGAGCAAAACGTGTCGTCAATTCAGCGTGAGCTGGCCAATTTGAAATAAGTATTGGGCGGTGCTGCTTCGCCATGAGGCCGCATGCTGCGGCGTAAATCCGGATCGCGGGCGGAGAATGGCAGGCTGTCGCTGTGGGTGTAAGGGCCGACTACTGTAAACCGGACAGGTCGGATACACCCACGCATTAAAGCCGCTAAAGCGTCAACAACCACGCTCTACCCGCAAGGGGTAGGCCTTGGTTGTAAATCCGACAAGTCGGAAACAACCACGCTCCACCCGCAAGGGGTAGGCCGTGGTTGTAGATCCGACAAGTCGGAAACAACCACGCTCCACCCGCAAGGGGTAGGCCGTGGTTGTAGATCCGACAAGTCGGAAACAACCACGCTCCACCCGCAAGGGGTAGGCCGTGGTTGTAGATCCGACAAGTCG
>Ga0209024_1000353_pt1 | contig 85323 bp, 91 predicted proteins | sample AutmiccommunBRH5_FD_187380 | JGI IMG/M metagenome (GOLD analysis project Ga0209024, IMG submission 187380) | Deep subsurface microbial communities from Mt. Terri, Switzerland - Autotrophic microbial communities BRH/5 (SPAdes) (version 2) | ecosystem: Environmental > Aquatic > Deep subsurface >...
GCACCTTGGCCTCGTTGGCCGGGCGCTTCATCCGCTTCAGCACATTGGGCGCGGCATGCTGGAACGGGATGTCGAGATAGGGCGTGATCTTGCCCTCGGCCATCAGCGGGATGACCTTGTCGACATGGGGATAGGGATAGACATAATGCAGCCGGGTCCAGACGCCGAGCTCGCCGAGCGCGGCGGCGAGATCGGTCATATGGGCGCGCACTTCGCGGCCCTGTCCGATCGGTCCGTTCCAAACCCGCGACTGGTGCCGGATGTCGACGCCATAAGCCGAAGTGTCCTGGCTGATGACGAGCAGTTCTTTCGTACCCGCCTCGACCAGCTTCTCCGCCTCGCGCAGGATCGCATCGGGACGGCGCGAGACGAGATCGCCTCGCAGGCTCGGGATGATGCAGAAGGAACAGCGATGGTTGCAGCCCTCGGAAATCTTCAGGTAACTGTAGTGGCGCGGGGTCAGCTTCAGGCCGGCCTCCGGCACCAGATCGACAAAAGCACCGCGCGCCGCCGGCGCCGCCGCATGCACCGCGGTCACCACATCCTCGTACTGGTGCGCGCCGGTCACCGCGAGCACATCGGGGAAACGCTTCATGATCAGATCGGCTTCATTGCCCATGCAGCCGGTGACGATCACCCGGCCATTCTCGGCCATCGCCTCGCCAATCGCCTCGAGGCTCTCCTCCTTGGCGCTGTCGAGAAAGCCGCAGGTATTGACCAGCACGACATCAGCGCCGGCATAGTCGGGCGACAGGTCATAGCCGTCGCTCCTGAGCTGCGTCAGGATCCGTTCGCTGTCGACCAGCGCCTTGGGACAGCCGAGCGAGACCATGCCCACTTTGGGCGGAGAGGGAATTTGGGTAGCCATAAGGCGCGGCCTTTAGGCGCAATTCGCCTTCTTGTCACCGCTAATATGCGGACCTATCATCCGGGGATGGAGATCGAGATCAGCAAGGGCTCGGACCGCGACTGGATCCGCATCCGCCGCGCCGACGGCTCGGAGGAGACGTCGACCTTCCCGAAGAAGGGGATGATCCCGCACGACGCGGTGCATTTCTTCGTCGAACGGGAACTGCCTCTGGCCGACGGCTTCTGGGGCCATGTCGCCAGCGGCACCGCGATCGGGGCTATCCAGCAGATCGCCAAGGATGCCGGTCATGCCAGCGCCAAGCGGGCGGACAGCCCGGAGCCGCATATCGTCCAGCTGCTGCAGGCGGAGCGGCTGGTCGAATGTTTCGAGGCCGATCACTGGGGCGGCGGCACCGACCCGGCCATGTTTCGGGCGTCGATCGCGGCCGCCTGCGCCGCCTCGCTCGTGCCGGTCCCGCTGGTCGACGAGGCGAATATCAACCGCATCCGCGAACAGATCGCCGGCTTTGCCGCCAAATGGACCGCGGCACCGATTGGTGCTATATTTCGCTTCGCATGGGACCCGGAGCAACCGGGCCGTCGCATGTCTGGGAGGATGATATGAACATATTCGACGTGAACTGGATTGCCGTTGTGCTGGCCGCGCTGGCGGGCTTTGTCGTCGGCGGCATCTGGTATGGCCCGATCATGGGCAAGAAGTGGATGGGCGCGGTCGGGCTGACCGAGGAGCAGGTCAGGCAGGGCAATATGGGCATGATCTACGGCGGCGCCTTCGCCTTCAGCCTGGTCGCCTCGTGGACGCTGGCCCATACGTTCGCGACCTATGCGCTGGACCTGTCCTTCGGGGTGAAAGTGCTGACCGCCTTTGGCGTCGCGCTGGGCTTCATCGTGCCGGCGATCGGCACCAATTATCTGTTCTCGCAGAAAAAGCCGACCCTGTTCTTCATCGACGCCGGCTACTGGCTGCTCTTCTACATCGCCATGGGCGCGGTGCACGCCTGGTTTGGCCAGGGATAACAGGAGGTTGCTGATGCGGTTTGCGGAACGATAGCGGCGGGGAAGACGCCGGGGCTGCCAAAATCGGGAGGGAAACGGCAACGCCCGGCTTGCCCTACCAATGCCCGACCCGGCAAACGGTTCCCGCAAGCGCAAAAAGAAAGTTGCTTTGAACCGTTTCGGCCCCTGGCGCGTTGGTGCGGCAAGGAAAGCCGAAACAAACAGCTGGAGCAACAGGATGGAACTGGTCGAAACCTTGCGATGGACCGCCAGTATCAGCGGCATGATCGCCGCCGCGATGATCGCCGCCCACGCGGGAGCAAGGGTGACCGGCTGGGCCTTCGTGCTGTTCTGCGGATCGTCGGTGGTCTGGATCGCCGCGTCGCTGCTCGACGGCAACGACCCGCTGGCGGTGCAGAATGTCGTGCTGCTCGGGATCAACCTGTTCGGCGTCTACCGCTATCTCTGGCGCAAGCCGAAGGAGCAGGCGGCGGGTTGAAGCAGGCGCCCGCTCAGGTCCGGCCTGCGAGCGTATCGGCGATGATCCGCCAGACCTTCGGGTTGAAGCCGAGGCCGAGATGACCGCCGTCGACGCGGATGTTGCGGGCCTGCGGATTGTAGATGTCCCGGGCGATGTCGGGGCCGACAATGCCGTCGCGGTTGGAGTAGATGACGGTCAGCGGCTGGTCGAAGCCGATGCTGTTGCGCTCGTGCACCTCGCGCTCGAACTGGTCCATCCTGGCGGACCGGGCATGGCGCTGGCCCGGCGCAGTATATTTGGGACCGCCAATGATCGGCGTGCCCATGGTGATCACCTCGCGCACCAGATGCGGCGACAGCCGCGCGGTCTCGCGAGCGATGATGCCGCCGAGCGACCAGCCGATCAGCGTGAACGGCTGCTCGCCATTGCCGGCGAAACGCTCTTCGGCCACCTCGGTGAAGCGTGCGACATCGCTATCGACCGAGCCCCGGTTGCGGCCCAGCGACCAGTCGGCGACGTCATAGTTGAGCCGCCGGAGAAAGGCCTCGAGCGGCCGCAGCGACAGCTCGCTGCCGCCATAGCCGGGGATCAGGTAGACCGGTCGCCCGTCGCCCCGCGGTGCCGTCACCAGCCGCGGCCATTGCAGGCCGAAGCGGACCAGGTCGAACGGCAGCGACAGTTCGCCGAGCTGCGCCAGCCGGTGCGGCGGGCGCAGTCCGGTCGGCATGTCCACGGGTCGGGCCATCAGCAAGCTCCTTCAGCGAGCAGACAGAATAGCGGTCCATCTTGCAGGTGCAACATGAACTATCGGGCAGTCCGCTTCAGGCACCCCGCGCCAGCCGCGGCTCTGCGCCATTGCCGGGAATGATCTCGACGATGATATCGCCAGCCTCAAGCTGCTTCGCTCCCTCTTCCCAGAAGCCGATCACCGTGTCGCCCCGGTATATCCGTACGCCCATGCCCGAACCGACGACCTCGTTCATCGCCATGCCGACTTCCTCCTCGGAGACTGACCGCTGGACCAGCTTGACCCGGCCGGTGGCGGAAGCCAGATCGCTGAGATAGTCGGAAATCTTGGCGCCTTCGCAGCTACCGGCGAGCAGCAGCCCGGCAAAGCTGACTGGGTTGATCACGGTGGTCGCCCCGGCCTGCCGCGCCAGCAGTTCATTGTCCGCCGCCTTGATCGATACGCTGATCGGCAGATGATAGGCGAGGTGCCGGGCGGTCAGCACGATCAGGATGCTGGTATCATCGCGCCCGGCCGAGACGATCAGCGAACGGGCGCGCGAAATCTTGACGTTCATCAGCACATTGTCGCGCGTGGCATCGCCATTGACCACCGCGCAGCCGAGCTTCTCCGCCAGCGCCAGGGCATCATCAGACGAATCGATCACGACAATCTCCTCCGGGTCGGTCCCCCGCGCAAGCAGCTCCTGCACCGCCTCGCTGCCGCTCGTGCCAAAGCCGGCGATCACGATATGGTCGTGCAGATTGCTTTGAATAAGTTTCATGCGCCAATTGTCCCAGGTTCGTTTGAAAACAAAATTATAGGCCGTACCGATAAAGATTAGCACGACAAAGACACGAATAGGAGTCACAACCAGCGCATCGAACATCCGCGCCCGCTCGGTGACCGGAGCAATATCGCCGTAGCCGGTGGTGGTGATCGAGATCATCGTGAAATAGATCACGTCCAGGAAACTCACATCGCCGTCATAGCTGTCCTGCAATCCATCACGGTCGAACCAATGGACCGCGATCGCCATGCCGATCAACCCAAATACAAAGGCGACGCGCCAGGCAATATCGACCCATACCGGCAGGCCGGAACGCCTCTGGAGGGTAAAATAGTCCGAGGCTTTTCTGCGGTTATTGTGAGCCACTATGATTTCATCCGCGCTTCGGCAAATGATCGGCAGGATCGACCGGCTTTCGGTCCTTGCGAATTTCGAAATGCAGTTGCGGTTCCTGAACATAGCCGCTTTCGCCCGCCAGACCGATAATGTCGCCCATCTTGACCTTCTGGCCGCGGATGACATCCAGTTTGTCGGCATGACCGTAAGCGGTCACCCAGCCGGCCCCGTGATTGATCAGTATCAGCCCGCCAAACACACCGATTTCGTCGCCGCTGTAGGCGACCACACCGTCAGCCGATGCGCGGATCGGCGTACCCTTCGGCACGCCGATGTTGAGACCGTCATTGACCTTGCCGCCACCTTTGCTGCCAAACCTGGAGAGAATGGTGCCATCCACCGGCCACTGGAACCTTCCGGAGAAATTGGCAGGGGTAGCGATTGGCGTGTTGGGCGTGATAGCTTTCCGCCATTCGGAGGGTTCCTCCTTGAGCGCGGCACCGTCCGCCAGAGCTGGCTGGCTACCGGTAACAATATCGTCAATGTCCAGGTCGAAGGCAGCTGCCCGTTGCTCGATACTCAAATTAGCCGGGTCGCTGGGGGCAGTGGCAGGCAACAGCAGCTTTTGACCAACCCGCAGAATATAGGGTTCATCCAGAGCATTGAGCGCGACTACTTCTCCCCATGATGCACCATAGGCACGGGCAATCGCGATCCCCGTCTCGCCGGCAGAGACGGTATGATAACGCCCGCCGATGATTTTGAGTCGCTGACCCGGATGGATGATATAGGGATCGACCAGTCCGTTGGCCGAGGCGATGATCTGCGATCCCGCGCCCGTCTTGTTGGCGATCCCGCGCAATGTATCGCCCGGTACAACGACATATGTACCGGACTCAACCCGTTGGGCACGGGGCATGACAGGAGCCGCTTGCCATGTGGAAACCGGCGTCTGTTCCGGCGCTATATTGAAAGCGGCAGGATCGGTGTGCAATTGCGGCTGGACCGGAGGCGGAGCATAGTCATCGTGGCCCACCGGTATGCAGGCAGTGGCTCCCAGGGACGATATCAGGATCGCAACATGACGCATAGATGACCCCATTTACCAATTTCCCCTCTGGACCATGCTATTAGCAGCAAAACTGTAGCTTGCCAGCCCCCGCCATCCAAATCACTGCTTATTCGCAGCTGGTGCCTCGAATCAGGGGTAGAGCTTCCTCAACGCGTCCATCGAATTATAGTGGGTAAGATCTAGATGAAGCGGTGTAATCGAGACATAGCCATCGGCGATCGCTTCCAGATCGGTGCTGTGCGCCGGTGTTTCCACCATCGGGCCGAGACCGAACCAGTGATATTCGAAACCGCGCGGGTCCCGGTTGGTGACGATCTGCAGGCGACCATAGTCACGGATGCCTTGGGACACGACTCGTACGCCCTTCACATCATTTGCCGGCAGTGCCGGAAAATTGATGTTCACCAGCGTCCGGTGATCCATGCGTTGCTTGATCAGTGGACGTAGCACGCGTTCGCCCCATTGCAGCGCCGCGTCAAAAGGAACATTGGCGCCGATGTCCTCACGGGCATAGGCCTGACTGAGCGCGATCGACGGGATCCCTGCAAGGGCCCCTTCCATCGCGGCCGACACGGTACCCGAATAGGTGACGTCCTCACCCAGATTGGCCCCCCGATTAACGCCGGACAATATGAGGTCGGGCGGGCCGTCTTTCATGATCTTGGCAACCGCCATCATCACACTGTCGGTCGGCGTTCCATCGACGGAATATTGCTGATCGCCGCGCTTGCGGATACGCAGAGGCCGGGTGATCGTCAGCGAATGACCCGCTCCCGAATTTTCGTCGGACGGTGCGACGATCCAGATATCGTTGGAAAAATGCGATGCAATGTCGAGCAGAATCTTCATCCCGGGTGCATCGAAACCATCGTCATTGGTCAGCAAGATGCGCATCAGGCGGGCTCCAGTTTTTCTATGCCGCCCATATAGGGAAGCAAGGCCGACGGGATTATAACGGAACCATCGGCCTGCTGATAGTTTTCAAGAACCGCGACCAATGTCCGGCCCACGGCAAGCCCCGAACCATTGAGCGTATGGACAAATCGGGTTCCCTTTTCCTCACCCTCCGGACGGAAGCGGGCATTCATGCGCCGAGCCTGAAAATCCCCGCAATTTGAAATGCTGGAAATCTCGCGATAGGTATTTTGGCCCGGCAGCCAGACTTCCAGGTCAAAAGTCTTCCGCGCGGCGGCACCCATGTCACCAGCACAGAGCAGCATTTTCCGATAGGGCAGTTCCAGCGCCTGCAGGATGGACTCCGCCGCATCCACCATAAGTTCATGCTCCTCCGCGCTATGATCCGGATGGGCAATGGTAACCAGTTCCACCTTCTCAAACTGGTGCTGGCGGATCAGACCCTTTGTATCCTTGCCCGCCGATCCCGCTTCGCTGCGGAAACAGGGGGTCAGGGCGGTGAGACGGATCGGCAGGTTCGCTTCGGCCAATATCTGGTTGCGGATGCTGTTGGTCAGGCTGACTTCTGCCGTAGGGATCAGCCAGCGTCCATCCGTGGTCTGAAACATGTCTTCAGCGAATTTGGGCAATTGGCCAACGCCGAACACCGCTTCATCGCGCACCAGCAGCGGTGGGGCACATTCCTGAAAGCCGTTTCTGGAGGTCTGCTGGTCGAGCATAAATTGCCCAATTCCGCGCTGCAACCTTGCCATTTGACCGCGAAGAAACGCAAAGCGCGCTCCCGACATTTCAGCCGCCGTTTCAAAATCGAGACCCAGGGCCGGCCCGATATCACTATGTTCGCGAGGGCCAAAATCAAACATGCCGGGTTCGCCCCAGCGAGCCACTTCAACATTATCATCCTCATCGGTACCGGGCGGAACGTCTTCCGTCGGCAGATTTGGCAACGCAGCCAGAATATCCTGCAGCTGCTCCGAAACTTCCCGCTCTTTCTCTTCCAACTCGGGCAGCCTCCTTTTCAGTTCAGCGACTTCGGCCATCAATGCCTGCGCCGCTCCCTGGTCACCCTGTCCCTTGGCCTTGCCGATAGCCTTGGACGCCTCGTTGCGGCGGGCCTGCCCAATCTGAAGTTCTGTTTTCAGCGCGCGGATCTGTTCGTCCAGCGCCAGCAGATTGCGTGCAGTAAATTCAACGCCGCGCTTCGCCAGCGCATCATCAAATTTATCCGGATTTTCGCGTATATATTTTATATCATGCATGGCGATTGCCTATGCCGAGCGTCTGTTTCACTTGCAAGACTGCAAAGAAAAAAGCGACCGGATTGCTCCAGCCGCTTTTTCTATGGTTCCGATTGCACCTGTTTACGCGGTGATGGTCTTTTTCGCCTTGCGACGACGGACAAAGAGAGCCGCTGCCGCTGCGCCGAAAAGGAGCACAACAGGCGGTGCTGGTACGTCCGTACCACCCGTTGAACCGCCATTGCTGCCACCGGAAGAAGAGCTTGAACTACTACTCGAGGAACTGGAGCTGGAGGAACTGCTGGACGTGCCACCGAAGCTGGACGATCCACCCGTCGCTCCGGACGAACTGCTGGTGGAACTGCTGGACGATCCGGAACTGCCCGAGGAACCATGCCCGCCGCTGGAGCCTCCTGGCTTGCCCGGCTTACCGCCACTGGAGCCTGAAGAACTGGATGAGCTACTGGATGAACTGCTGGACGAACTGGATGACGAAGAGCTGCTGCCGCCCGTCGAAGTGCTGGTGGAACCACCGGTGCTGGTAACGCCACCAGTCGATGTGCTGGTGGAGCCCCCAGTACTGGTAACGCCACCGGTCGACGTGCTGGTGGAGCCGCCGCTGGTTGAACTGCCACCGGAGGAAGTGCTGGTGGATCCTCCACTACTGGTCGAGGAAATGACGACACTGCCGCCGCTGGAGCCGCCGCCGAAAAAGCCGCCGAAAAAGCCGCCGCCGATTCCGCCGCCATATCCGCCGCTGCCGCCAATCACGACCGGAATCGAACCGCCACCGCCATCAATAGGCGGAGCGGGCGGAATATAGGGAGGCAAGGGGACGGGAACGGGCTGCGGTGTTTGTGCAATGGTTACGACCGACGGCTGACAAGCGGTCACCGTCTTGGTCACGGTGCGTCGCATCCGCTTGATTTTGCGAGCAGGCTCGCCCCGCTTGACCACACGGGCCCGCAACGGCTGCTTTTTCGACATCTTTTTCACATAAGGGGCCGCTGGTGCCTCTGAAACATGTACTGCGCCACCGCCAATCAAGGCACCGCCGCAAGTGCAGGCACATAATTTTGCCAAAGCCATCCGTACCGACATAATATCATCTCTCTTCCGCTGTTGAACCGGTCAGAACTTCGGCTTTGGTGGCCGACTGCCCTATTCGCGGTCTCGACATGCATCAGAAAGACAGAATAAACAGTAAATCACAAATACATTAACCCTGTTTCCCCGCACGAAATCGAGAAATATGTAAACAGCCCGTATCCATCCACGGTTAATGTCCCGAATTGGAACCCTTTGAGATGGGTTTGTTGAGAAATCTCGAAAAACGGATGCTGTCTGTCCGGACCTGAAGGCAGCAGAACCGTTTCAAATCCGGAAAAATTTGGGTGGCGCCAGCTGATTGATATCCGAAATTTTCCTATTTTCGGATTATTGACGGAACTGCGATTTTGCTTCTTGTTTCCGATGAGTCCGATGTTTATAGGCCCGCCCTATATGTGGTCCAGCCCTCCGGATTCGGCTAGGGCATGATGTTTGGAGAGTATGTTGGCATCCTCGGTAAAAAAAGCATCCGCAAAAAACAGCACGAACAGCGCAGATCTGGTCCTTTCAGACGATTATGAACCCAGCGAAGACGAAGAGTTCATGAACGAACGCCAACTCGCGTATTTCAGGCGGGCGCTCAAGAAATGGAAACAGGAAATCATCGAGGAATCCAAGGAAACCCTGGCACATTTGCAGGATGGACCGATACAGGAAGCCGATCTCAATGACCGGGCGTCGAGCGAAACGGACTGGGGGCTCGAACTGCGCACCCGCGATCGTCAACGCAAGCTGACCTCCAAAATTGATTCGGCACTGCGACGGATCGAAGACGGAGAATATGGATATTGCCAGGTGACCGGCGAGCCAATTTCCCTGGACCGGCTGAAAGCCCGGCCGATTGCCACAATGACCGTAGAAGCGCAGGAAGCGCACGAGCGGAATGAGAAAATCTCCCGCGACCAGTGACATAATTGGCTGCCGCAACGAAATAATTAGGATTTAGCTTTATTTGCCGTCGACTATGGTCAACGGAACAGAAAAGCCATGTCAAATTTTCGTCAAATTTTCCGCGAGAAAAGTTCCCGGATATTAACCAAATTTGCACCTATTTCGCTTTATTATTTCCTTTGCGACAGATGCCTTCACAATTATCGACTACGGGAAGCCCATGAAAGAAACATTTGACGATAATCTGAAAATGAACAGTCAGGCGCTCGGGCACCCGAAACGGGAACTCGACCGGGACAGCCTGTTTCTGAAGGCGGAATTGCGCATCGTGGACGGTGATGATTGTGGAGAAGTGCGAATCCGCAATCTTTCGGCCGGTGGTCTGATGGCCGAAGCAGCGGTGCTCACCAAGCGCGGTGACAAGGTAGAATTGGAATTGCGCAATATCGGGCGCGTCACCGGACATGTCGCGTGGGTCGCCCAGGGCAGATTTGGCGTCGCATTTGATCATCCGATCGATCCGAAACTGGCAAGAAAGCCGGTCGGACAAGCCAAATCTGAGATACCTCTCTATCTGCGCCAGCCAGCCCAGAAACCCGTCTCTTTGCGCCGGCGTCCGCCACCGCGCTAAGCCTCTCGCCAAACTGCAACAATAAGCTTGATTAGAATAACTTCCCTGCATAGGACGCTTTAATCAGGCGATTAAACGGGAGCAGGACATGGCCGGACCATTAACCGGAATCAATATCATTGAGTTTGCGGGAATCGGTCCCGGACCGTTTTGCGGCATGATGCTCGCTGATCAGGGGGCTACGGTGACTGTTCTCCATAGATCCGGCAAAGCCCCGGATCCCCGGCTGGCCCTGTCGCGCTCCCGCAAACTGGTGGAAATCGACCTGAAATCGGAGGAGGGGATTGCCACCGCTCGCCAGCTGGTAAAAGAGGCTGACGGTCTGATCGAAGGTTTCCGTCCCGGCGTTATGGAACGTCTCGGGCTTGGACCCGACGTGTTGCTCGCCGACAATCCCAAACTGGTCTATGGCCGGATGACGGGTTGGGGCCAATATGGTCCCCTGGCAGCTTCCGCTGGACATGATATCAACTATATTTCCATTTCCGGAGCTTTGCACGCCTTTGGACGCGCAGGCGACAAGCCGACTCCCCCGATCAATATGGTGGGTGATTTTGGCGGCGGCGGCATGATGCTTGCCTTCGGCATGGTTTCGGCCCTCCTCCATGCTAAGACGGGCGGTACGGGCCAGGTGGTTGACTGCGCAATGACCGATGGCTCTGCCGCCTTGATGGCCATGATCTACGATTTTCACAATATTGGCCAGTGGCGCGACGAGCGCGGTGTAAATTTGCTCGATACCGGCGCGCATTTCTATGACACCTATGAGACCGCCGACGGCAAATTTATCTCGATCGGGTCGATCGAACCGCAATTTTATGCGCAATTGCGGCAAGTGGCCGGTCTCGCCGAAAACGCGGATTTCGACCCGCAAATGGACCCGCGGCAATGGCCCGTGCTGAAAGAAAAACTGACCGACCTGTTCCAGACCAAGACCCGCACCCAGTGGTGCGAGCTGATGGAGGGCACGGACATTTGTTTTGCACCGGTCCTCTCGCTGACGGAAGCGAAGGAACATCCGCACAATGTCGAGCGGCAAACCTTTGTAGATGTGGGCGGACTCCAGCAACCGGCTCCGGCGCCTCGCTATTCCGTTACGGTCTCGGATCCTCCCAAGCGTCCGGAATGAGACCCGGCTGCGATCCGCTCCGCATAACGTGGGCCAATTGGCAGTTGGCTGCCGTCCTGAAGGATGACAAAACGCCTGCGTCCCTGACGGCGGACCTCCGCGATGCAATCCCTCCGAATGATGATTGATCGGTGAATGCGGACGAAAAGTCGGGACGGCAACTGGCGTTCCAGAGTGCCCATGGATTGATGCACCAGATAGCTGCGCCCGTATAAATATAGCCTCATATAGTCCCGTTCCGCCTGCACCCATTCAATATCCGAAACGGCCAGTTGCAGGACGCCATTGCCATCCTGCACCCACAGTCGCTTGGCATTATCCGGCTCCCGGTCGGCCTCATCGCGCGCGCGGTTGGCGATAGCGCGCTCGACGGCCTCGCGGAGCAGAGCCTCCTTCACCGGTTTCAGGAGATAGTCCGTGGCCTCCAGGCGAAACGCCTGCACAGCATATGTGCTATGGGCCGTCGTGAAGATGATTTCCGGCACGCGTCCCAGATCCTGGCAGAACTCCGCCACTTTGACTCCTGACAAATCGGGCATGTCGACGTCGAGCAGCAAAATGTCGGGTTGTCCCTGCCTGATTTTCTCCAGAGCCTGGCGCCCGCCGTTGGCCAGTTCGGTATCACCCAAGAGTCCGGTCCGCTCGCACAGGGCCTTGAGCCGGGACCGGGCGAGCGGCTCGTCATCCACTATCAGGACCGATGGCAGCTTTTCCGCCATCCTCAGATATCCCCAAATATCAGGGACGGATCGGGCAGGACAATGGTGGCGATCGCCATTCCATCCCTGCTGTTTGCCAGCATCAACGACGCGTTCTGACCATATAATGCTTTGAGCCGATTCTGAATATTGGAAAGACCGGTGCCGGTGCCGAGCGTCCGATCGTCCGTTGGTCCGTCGGGAATTTTGACGCGGCCATCATTGGCGACGCTGATTCGCAGGCGATCACCATCGATCTGCGCGGAGATAATGATATTGATCGGCTGATCATTGCCCGAAAAGCCAAATTTTATCGCATTTTCAATCAGTGGCTGGATGATCAATGCCGGTATGCTCCAATTGTTCGCGGCCGGATCGATATTCACCGAATAATGCAATCGCTCGGGAAAGCGCATGCGTTCGATCTCCAGATATCGGACCTGCTGACCGATTTCCTGTTCCACGGTAATCATATCGTCGGCACCGCCGGTCAGCACGGCGCGCATATAATCGGCCAGGTCATCAACAAGCTTTTCGGCCTGCTCGTTTTGCCGATCGATGATCAGGCTGCTGACCGAATTGAGCGCGTTGAAAACAAAATGCGGATTCAGCTGGTACCGCAGCGCCCGCAATTCACTTTCCCGGTTCACCCGCTCCAGCTGTCGGCTGTGCGCCATCATTCGCTGAACATCCTGACTGTGCGACAAGGCGAGATATAATGCGCCCCAGCTCACCAGAATGAAATAGCGCGTGAACGCCTCGTCCAGGACATAGGGCCAGTCGAACCCAGAGAAATCGATCGGGTCCAGCAGATAGGAAAAGTCGAGCAGGCCCGCTTCATGGTTGAAAACGATCTGGTCAAGGATTGCGATATAGTTGGCCAGGATTATCGTCGGCAAACCAAGCATGAAGATCGCAGCGCCCATGCCGCTGCCGCGCACCACGATCAGCAAACGATAGAGCATCCAGGTCACGGTGATGCAGATGCTGGTCATCAGCATCCGCTGAAAGAACAAGGCATCGGCGTTGGGCTGCGACAGGTATAAAAAGCGGCTGGATACAAAAAGAAAATAGAGGCCCCAAACGCCGAATATCGATTTGATCGCCAGATCCCGATTGACAGGGAACAACCGGTTAAACAGAGAGGCCTTGCGGGCCTTGGCCTGCTGCGCCGGTCCAATGACGAACCCGGGCTTCACGGATCCGGATTGCTGCTGATGCTATCAATCCCCCTTCGGGTGCGCCAATAAGTCGCGAAGCTCGCCAGCCAGTGACTGCCCGAATAATGCGGCGTGCGCACCGACTTCTCTCCCGATTCACCGTGCAGCCTTGCCGAGCCGAGCAGGGATGCGCGCCGGGGATCTCCGGCCGGCAGACCGGAAGCCATGCCCTCGAGCGCCCACGCGCGCGAAAGATTGAGACCATCAAGATGCACGAGCTTGCCATCAGTCGGATCGTTCACAATTCCAACCGCCAGCCAGTCGGCACTCCCATCGGTGGGAATATCGGGCATAAAGCCCGACAACCAGCTGGCATATTCGCTGTCGTCCATCACCCGACGCATCAGGTCGGCGACCATCAGGCAGGAGGAGAGGAAATCCTCACCCGAAGGTTCATAGGCCATCGGGCAATTGCGGTCTTTGCGATGAAAAGCCAGTGTCTTGTCGCGTACAAGGCTGGCCATTTCCCTGTCGCCGCTGCGCTCCGCCCAGTCGAGTAGAAGGCCGAAGGCAAAGGCAGACTGGTTGTGCGTCCCCAGCCGGATCGGATATGCCAGCTTCGGCAGCCAGTCCTTTATATTGCCCACGATCACGGCTTCCAGCGGTTTCAACCGGGCCAGCCATGCCTTTGCCTGTTCTGCCTTGCTGCCTTCGCCATCGGCGATCTCGCGCAGCTCTGCCGTCAGCTGCAAGAACCAGGCAATGCCATAGGGACGCTCGAACGATGCCCGGTCCTCTCCCTTAAAATAGGCCAGCTCGCCGGCAATTTTTTCCTCGGTAAAATTGGCCGCCAGCGCAGCGGCGATTTCCTCATCCATCTCGGGTACCAGATCCTGGCCCCACAGGCGCGCCAGCAGCCAATGGCCATGAACAGCGCTGTGCCAGTCGAAGCAACCATAAAATACCGGGGTGAGTTTTGCCGGTTCTGCGACATCGGCGGCGCTGCTCAACACATGGCTGATCTTGTTGGGATATTGCTTGTTGATGCAGTTGAGCGCAATGCGCGCATAGGCTTGTTCCGCGCTCCGCGGGGCGAGGCCCTGTTCCGCGGGATCGGGTGCAATATTCTTGCGCTCGAATACACCCTGTTCGGGCGAAGAGGGTGCTTGCTCCTCTTCCGCGACAGAACAGCCCGCCAGTGTCGCGACCATCAGCGCGATCAGTCCTTTTTGATAGATCATTCCATGCTCCCCCAAGACCATTTTCTTCTAGAGATGATTTGACCCCTTGGCAAAAGCCTATAAGGCAAAAACACTCTTCCGCCATTGCCAGTTCCGGCCAGGCGCTATGCAGTGGAACAGATAATATCGCGACGCAACCCGCCATATTCCTGACCGGCAGCCCTCTTCGGCATATAACGACAATGTCACTGACCGCCAGCATCGGTCTGCTGACCATGTTCATCGTCGACTTCGCCGACTTGTTTTACATCGCTCAACTGGGCGACAGCTCGCTGACCGCCGCGATGGGCTTTGCCGCGACCATCCTGTTCTTCGCCACGGCATTCCATATCGGCCTGATGATCGCCACCAGCGCGCTTGCTTCTCGTCAAATCGGCCAGGGCGATCAGGATCGGGCGCGACGCTATCTGACCAATATTCTGGTGCTGAGCCTGATGTTGATTGCCCCTCTGGCCGTTCTATTCTTCGTTTTCGCGCCCGAAATTCTCGACCTGGCCGGGGCGGACGAAGCCGCCAATCGGGCGGCCACCGGCTATATCCGGATCTTCGCACCGTTCATGCCGTTCAGCGTCGCGGCGATGGTCTGTTCCGGCTTCCTGCGCGCCCACGGCGCTGCCCGAAGGGCGATGAACGTAACGCTCAGCATGGGCATCACCAACGCAATTCTCGATCCGATCTTCATCTTCGGCTTCAACTGGGGAATTGACGGCGCAGCGGTCGCCAGCGCCTGTGCCGCGGTTGTTTCGGCAATTTTCGCCATCGCGCCGATCGTGAAAAGCTACGGTGGCTTCGACCGTTTTTCGCTGTCCGGTTTTCGCCGAGACATTCCCTCGGTCATGGCAATCCTGATCCCGGCGATACTGACCAATATTGCCACGCCGGTGGGCGGCTTTATTTCCTATCGCTTCATCTCTGATTATTCGGACGATGTGATTGCCGGATTTGCGGTTGTCGGCCGGGTCGTTCCGGTTGCCTTTTGTCTGATGTTCTCGCTTTCCGGCGCCATCGGACCAATCATCGGCCAGAATTTCGGGGCGCTGCAATTTGACCGGGTGCGCACGACGATCAAGCAGGCAACCCTTTTCGCTCTGGCCTATACGCTGATCATCTGGCCCATCCTCTATATCCTCAGCGGCCCGATCAGCGACGCCTTCCGTCTGGTGGGCGAAGGACGCCATGTATTCTGGCTGTTCGCGATGCTGCTGACTCCGCTTTTCTTTTTCAACGGCATGCTGTTCATTGGCAATGCCGCCTGCAACAATCTGGGTCATCCAACCTGGTCAACCGCCATGAACTGGCTCCGCAACACGCTTGGCCTTGTCCCCTTTCTCTGGCTGGGCCGCGAATTGTACGGCCTGGACGGCATTATTGTCGGGCCGGCTGTCGGCGGGATAATCTTCGGTATCCTCGGCTACATGGTGGCACAATATCTGGTGAACCTGCGGGAACGCCAAGCCTTGTTAACCGGTTAACCTGTCGGCAACCCGCGTCCCATCATGGAACAGCGCATTTTTGCTCCGCGCAGAACCCGCATAAACCGGCTATATCCCGCCCGTTCCGTCCGCTTGGGCCCCAATAGGTATTTTGAACACTCATGCGCGTACCGCCACCCTATGTCCCTCCACTGAGCCAACATCTCCCCGACTATGTTCCGGGGAGCGGGATGGCGATAACTGTGACCGCGACCGAGCCGGTCGCCAACGCGGTGGCAAATGACGGGATACTGGCGAATGGCCGACCCAAGCCCGCGGCGCAATCGCGCCTTTCCTTCGCGAATCTGACGACAAGGGAAAAGATACTGACGGCGGTCCTTCTGATCAGCCTGGTCATGATACCCACGACCATGCCACAATCGAGTGTCGATGCGCAGCAGATCAATCGGAGCGATCCCGGCTTGCAATCGGTTGAACGGGCGGAAGAAAATTTTGCCGGTTCCGCCTTCTATTTCATCGATCCCGATTATGCAGTGCCGCAAAATTATGGCGGATTGGGAGGCGATCCTCTTGCGGGTTCGGGAGCGGGATCGCTTGACGGATTGTCGGGCATGACAGGCTATGGCGATGATCCGAGTTCATCCGCCTATCATATTCCGCAGAGTGCCTTTCGCGGCACCGCAACGGACAATAGCCGGGCGCTGCATTGCCTGGCCCAGGCGATCTACTATGAAGCCGGGCTGGAACCGGATGCCGGTCAACGCGCAGTCGCGCAGGTCATCCTCAATCGAGTTCGCCATCCCAGCTATCCGGGGACGGTGTGCGGCGTGATCTTTCAGGGCAGCGAACGCACCACCGGCTGTCAATTCACCTATACTTGCGATGGATCGCTGCGCCGCAAACCTTCCAAATTTTTCTGGGACCGTGCGCGCAAGGTGGCCGCCGAAGCGCTCGCTGGAAAAAGCTATACGACGGTTGGTACCGCGACCCATTATCACGCCAGCTATGTCTATCCCTACTGGGCACCCAGTCTGCGATTCCTGGGAACGGTCGGCGCGCATCGCTTTTACAGCTGGAAGGGCAATGCCGGCAAGGCGAGAGCCTTCAGCCAGGGATATCGTGGCGGCGAACCCTTGCCGGTACCGAAGCCACGCATCTATAATGTTGCCAGTCGGGCGTCACCGGCCTCCTCGCTCGACCCGATCGCGCTGGAAAAGGCCTATGAGGCAGGCCGGCGCAAGGCCGAAGCCGAAGCCGCACAATCCGACCTAACGGCTGCGCTTGCAGCTGATTATGCGCGCAGGCATGATCAGCCGGTTTCTGCGCCGGGTTTCAATTCACCCCGATCCTATCAGGCTCCCAATTACAGCTCGGAGGCAAGAGCCACCGGCGGCGACGAGGCCTATGCCGGACAGAATTTGCCCGATGTCGGACGTATCAAAGCCGAATATCGTGACAGCGGTACCTGGAAGAAAAAGCCCGCAGGCTAGAGCTCAGCGGCGGTTTCCCGAAAGTTACGCTGGCAACCAACCATGGGTTTCCCTTGCCTTCGCCCTTGACTCCCGCCTAAAGGCTCTCGATTTTACTGGAAACGAAGCGGAGCGCTCTGATGGCGACAAATTGGACGGCAAATAGCTGGCGGGATTTTGAGGGGTTGCACATGCCCCAATATCCCGACGCTGCCAAACTGGCGGAAACCGAGGAGCTGCTTGGCAGCTACCCGCCGCTGGTCTTTGCCGGTGAAGCACGCAGCCTGAAACAGGATCTGGCCGAAGTGTCGGAAGGCAAGGCCTTTCTGCTTCAGGGTGGCGATTGTGCGGAAAGCTTTGCGGAATTTCATCCGAACAATATTCGCGATACCTTTCGCGTCATCCTGCAGATGGCGGTGGTGCTGACCTATGCGTCGAAACTGCCGGTGGTAAAGCTGGGTCGCATGGCCGGCCAGTTTGCCAAGCCGCGATCATCCGATATCGAAGTGCAGGATGGTGTCGAGCTGCCCAGCTATCGAGGCGATATTATCAACGGCATCGAATTTGACGAAGGTCGCCGCGCTCCGGATCCGGAGCGGATGGTCCGCGCCTATAACCAGTCAGCCGCGACGCTCAACCTGCTCCGAGCCTTCTCGACGGGCGGCTATGCCAATCTCAAGCAGGTGCATGGCTGGACCCATGATTTCATGGCGCGCAGCCCGTGGGCGAAAAAATTCGAGGAAATGGCCGACCGGATTGGCGAGGCTCTGGCCTTCATGGAAGCCTGCGGAATAAATCCGGACACCGTGCCGCAACTGAAGGCGACATCCTTCTATACCAGTCACGAAGCCTTGCTTCTCCCTTATGAGCAGTGTCTGACCCGGCAGGACAGCCTGACCGGCGACTGGTATGATACCAGCGCCCATTTCCTCTGGATTGGCGACCGGACCCGTTTCGAGGGCTCTGCTCACGTCGAGTTTCTGCGCGGTATCGGCAACCCGATCGGCATGAAATGTGGTCCTTCGCTGACCCCCGATGCGCTGCTGAAAATGCTCGATACGCTCAATCCGGCGCGCGAGCCCGGTCGTATGACGCTGATTTCTCGCTTCGGCCATGACAAGGTCGAAAGCGGCCTGGCCCCGCTCGTCCGTGCTGTAAAACGGGAGGGCCATCCCGTCGTCTGGTCCTGCGACCCGATGCACGGCAATGTCATCAAGGCCGACAGCGGGTACAAAACCCGGCCGTTTGACCGTATCCTCTCCGAAGTGCGCGGCTTTTTCGCCGTCCATCGGGCAGAGGGCACGTTTGCCGGTGGCATCCATTGCGAGATGACGGGGCAGAATGTCACCGAATGTACCGGCGGCGGCGTAGCCATCACCGATGCATCGCTGGGCGATCGCTATCACACCCATTGCGACCCGCGCCTCAATGCCGCACAATCGCTGGAGCTCGCCTTCCTGCTCGCTGAAATGCTCAATCAGGAATTGTCCGACCGTACCCGCGAAGCCGCCTGATCATGGCAGAAAAGATAAAACCGGAACGGATGCGTCCCGAGGATTATGCACCGGGAGTATCGCCGATGAGCAGAGGGGCCACCTATGTCCGCAAGGAGATCGTCAGCAAGGGTGTCGGCTTTGGCAGCGCTCTCGCCATTGCGATCAGCTTTACCACCCACAAGTCGATATTATGGGCGATCATCCACGGATTTTTTTCCTGGCTCTATGTGATCTATTACGCACTGACGCGATAGGCCTGTCGGTAGCAGAAGCAGCGGTCATTCTGAAAAAACTGGTTGGGGTGGCAGGATTCGAACCTGCGCATGGCGGCATCAAAAGCCGCTGCCTTACCACTTGGCGACACCCCAATAGTTGCGGGCCTGACTCTGTTCGGCCGCGCTGGTGAACGGGCCTATTATCCAGTTTGCCCACAAGGGGCAAGAGGCAGTTACAGCTAAGCTTCGAACAGTCTTTTGACCCAGCCATGATCGTCCGGCGCGATGCCGCGCTGGATATCCACCAGCTTCCGCCGCAATTTTTCGGTCAACTGGCCGGGACCGCCGCCGCCAATGGTGAATTCGCCCTCGCTGGACCGCACGGTACCCACCGCGGTTACCACCGCCGCTGTGCCGCAGGCAAAGGTTTCAACGAGCTTGCCGCTGACAGCATCCGCTTCCCATTGATCGATGGCATAGGGTTGCTCAACCACCGTCAGTCCCTCTTCCCGGGCCAGCGTCATGATCGAATCGCGGGTAATGCCCGGCAGGATGGTACCGCTCAGCGGCGGTGTGATCAGCCGGCCGTCGTCCATCACGAAAAACAGGTTCATGCCGCCCAGTTCTTCCACCCATTTATGCTCGGTGGCGTCGAGAAACACGACCTGGTCACAATTTTTGTCAATGGCTTCGGCCTGCGCGATCAGGCTCGCTGCATAGTTGCCGCCGCATTTGGCGGCGCCGGTCCCGCCGGGTGCTGCCCGGCTATACTGTTCCGAAACCCAGATGCTGATCGCCGACGCGCCGCTCTTGAAATAGCCGCCGGCCGGAGAGGCGATCACCAGATAGAGATATTCCTTCGCCGGGCGAACACCGAGAAACACTTCGCTCGCAAACATGAAGGGGCGCAAATAGAGCGAGCCGCCCTCTACCGAGGGAAACCAGGCGCGATCGATATCGACAAGCGCCTCAACCGAATCGAGAAAGGCCTGCTGGGGAAGTTCCGGCATCGCCATCCGCCGGGCCGACGCCTGAAACCGCTTGGCATTTTCTTCGGGGCGAAACAGCGCGGTCGCGCCATCCGCCAGCCGATAGGCCTTCATGCCCTCGAAAATCTCCTGGGCATAATGCAGGACCGAGGATGCAGGGTCCATCAATATCGGCTCCCGCCTGGTGATCCTGGCATCGTGCCAGCCCTCGGCTTCGGTATAGCGGATCATCGCCATATGATCGGTGAACAGCGTGCCGAAACCCGGGTTCTCCAGCAGCCGCGCCCGCTCGCTTGCGAGCACCGGCGATGCGCTGGGCTCCAGCTTGAATTCGAGGTTCCTAGGTTCTGCCATATACTGCCGCCTTCACCGTGTTTCATGCCACCAATTGGAGGAATTGGAAGCATAATCCAATTGTCTTGCAATCCCCTAATCAGCCTGTCAGGATACGTCAACATGACTGACGTATCTCGCCCCTCTTCATCACCCGGTGCGTCTCCGCTTTTTCTGCGCGAGGACGAGGTTCGCCGCGGTATCGAACTGCTCTATTTCGGCTATACAAGATTGACCAATGCGATCGATCAGGAACTGGCGAAACAGGGCCTGGGCCGCGCCCATCATCGGGCCCTGTATTTCATTGCCCGCCAGCCGGATCTGACCGTCGGCGAGCTGCTCAAATTGCTGGCGATCACCAAGCAGTCGCTGGGCCGGGTGCTGAAGGAATTGCAGGACCGGCAATTCATCCTGACTTCGCCCGGAATCATCGACCGAAGGCAGAAACTGCTGCGCCTGACGGAAAAAGGTTCAGATCTGGAAGCCGAACTGTTTCGGCAATTGCGCGAAAAGCTTTCGGCTGCCTATGTTTCCGCCGGGCAGGAATCGGTGACCGGTTTCTGGCATGTTCTGGAAGGACTGATCCCCGAAAGTGACCGCAAGATGGTATTTGACCTGCGCGGGGACAATCTTTGAGGCCTGACGCGTTTCGCTCTCGCCAAACAATATCAAAAACCAGGCGGTAAAGCCACTGGCACCATTGTGGCAATACGGGTCAGGCCTCGCCGGCCGTATCCACCATCGCATGCTCGATTGCATCCTTGGGACTCTTGTCGCTCCACAAGACGAACTGGAAAACGGGATAGAATCTCTCCCACTCCTCGATCGCCAGATCGACGATCGTCTGGGCCTGGTCCAGTCCCAGCATCCCGCTGCCGCCGAGCAGGGTGGCATGACGGAACAGCAGCACATTGTTGTTCGACCAGAGATCGAAATGGCCCAGCCAGAGCTGTTCGTTGATCAGGCCCAGCGTTTCGTAGATGACGGTCTTCTTCTCGTCCGGAACCCGCAGCTCCGGCAACAGCAGAATCTGCAGAACATGATCTTCATTCCGCCAGATCGCGCGCAACTGATAGCTCGTCCAGTTGCCCTTGATCTCGACCGAAAGCTCGTCATCGCCGACATGATTGACCGTCCAGCCGCGCGCCTCGAAAAAGGCAGCCAGCATATCGACGGGCGGCGCTTCGTCCTGATCAAGCTCTTCCCATTGGTCATCAAGCATTGCGATTTCCAGATCCGTTGTAATTTAAAAGCTTAGTGGCGCAAGCGCCGAAGCAGGGCAAGGCAACGCGCGGCCAGCCCTCACATTGATTGTGGGAACGCTGTGGATAATGAACGCCGGTCAATCCCTGATCGGCAGGGGTTCAGCCATGGTTTTTGGGAGGCGAGGCCTTGCGTCCAGAGGCTTTCGGGGCCGCCGGTTTTTTCGCTGTCGGCTTGGCGGTTGCAGCGGGTTTGGCCGTCGGCTTCCGGGCCGGAGCGGCAGTCCCCTTTTCCAGGGCTTCGACCCGTTTCTTCAGCGCGTCGGCTTCGCTCCGGGCCCTGGCGGCCATTTCCTTCACCGCTTCAAATTCGTCGCGCGAGACAAAGTCCATGCCTCCAAACCATTCCTTGGCGCGCTCGCGGGCACTGGCTTCGGCTTCGCGGCCTACGCCGGCCACGGTCCCCGCAAGCCCGTTCAGCACTTTGGAAAGATCATCAAAAAAACGGTTCTGGCTCTGCATGTCTTAAAACTCCGTCACTGGTCCGTCGGACCGGGAAAAATATAATCTATATCTGGGTTCTCGCCGCCGGAACCACAAGGGTCTCCGCGCCGGGATTCAGCCAATCGATCTGCTTGTTGAGGATGGCCGCGAAGCACAGCCAGGCGAGATAGGGCACCATCAGCCAGGCGGCGGCCTTTCTAACCCGGCCAAAGATCAATGTCGTCGCCAGGGCGAGGATGAAAATGACGACGAGAAACCAGAAAGCGGCGGCGACCTGGTGCATGCCGAAGAACAGGATCGGCCAGAACAGGTTGAGGGCATATTGCACGAGATAGAGGATGATCGCCGGACCGCGCAGCGGCGCGCCGCGGGCGTGTAGCACCATTGCAAAGGCCGTGCCCATCATCGTGTAGAGCAAACCCCAGGCAGCCCCAAATGCCCATCCCGGCGGCTGCGCCGCGGGCTTGACCAACGCCTGGAACCAGCGATTTTCATCACCGCTATTGGCAAACTGGCTGAAGGTGAATCCCAGCAGCACCGTGATCGGGACGATGAACAATATCCACCGCAGCAGGGACATTCGCAGCTGGCCTCTTGAAGCAATCTGATTCACAGGGCAGCATCCTTGAGCGTAAAATTACACGAATCGTCCGGGCAGCCATTGCCCGAAACCCTCGCACTTTTAACAATTTCTGGGCGTTTGGCTAGCGTTTTGCCGTTGATTATATGCCCTCGCCGTCCGGATTAGGATCATTCTCCTGCCTTGGCATTTTCTGCTTCGTCGCCATCTTGGAGACAAGGGCAAGGCCGGATGGTATCGGCACAAACCATTGATTGTGACAAATAGGACGGGCTGCTAGGCGCTTTTTATGAACGACAAAACCATTTCTCCCGAACAAGAAGCCCCGCCGGCGCCGCTCAAGAAGATCGGCAATCTGCGGATGGTTTTCGAACGTGCGGTCAAATATCCCAGGCAAATTTCCTTTGCCCTGCTGGCCCTGTTCGTCTCGGCAATGGCGACGCTGGCGATCCCGGCCGGATTCAAAACGATCATCGACAAGGGGTTCATAGGCGGAGACGGGGATGTCGCTCCCTATTTTCAGGGACTTCTGGCAATTGTCGCGGTTCTTGCAATCGCCACCGCTTTCCGTTTCTACTTTGTCAGCTGGCTCGGCGAGCGGGTGGTCGCGGATATCCGGCTCGCCGTGCAGCGCAACCTGCTGAGCCTTGCGCCGGGCTTTTTCGAGGAGAACAGACCCTCCGAGATCGCTTCGCGGATGACCTCGGACACCGCGGTGATCGAACAGGTCGTGGGTACGACCGTATCGGTGGCACTCCGCAATATCGTAATCGGGCTGGGCGGGATCATCTATCTGTTCACCCTTGCGCCCGCTCTGACGGCAGGCCTGCTGCTGGCGATTCCGGTCATCGTCTTGCCCATCGTCTTCATCGGTCGCAAATTGACCAATGTCTCTCGCTCCAGCCAGGACCGTGTCGCCGATGTTGGCGCGATGATCGCAGAAACCCTGGGCGCCATGAAGATCGTCCAGGCCTTCGGACAGCAGGAGCGTGAACATGAACGATTCCGCGGTGCCGTCGAGAACACCTTCGATACCGCGAAACGACGGATCAGATTGCGCGCGGCGATGACAGCCATCGTGATCGGCCTGATCTTCACCGGCATCACCATGCTTATGTGGCGCGGCGCGATCGGTGTTTCGGAGGGAACCATCTCCGGCGGGACGATTGCTGCCTTTGTGCTGACCGGCGGTCTTGTTGCCGGTGCCTTTGGCGCGCTGACCGAAGTTTACGGTGACCTGCTGCGCGGTGCCGGCGCTGCCGGCCGGCTGGCGGAATTGCTGTCCGAGAAACCGGGCATCGCTGCACCGAAAAATCCCATCGCCCTGCCGGAACCGTCGCGCGGCAAGATAGCCTTCGACAATGTCAGCTTTTCCTATCCGACCCGCCCCGACACGCAGGCGCTCCGCAATTTCTCGCTGACCGTTTCGCCAGGCGAGACGGTTGCGGTGGTCGGCCCGTCCGGTGCCGGCAAGTCGACCCTGTTTCAGCTGGCCCAGCGCTTCTATGATCCGCAGGCCGGTTCGGTCCGCATCGATGGCGTCGCCCTGCCCTCCGCCAATCCGGAGGACATCAGGCAGCGCATGGCGCTGGTGCCGCAGGAAACCGTATTATTTGCTGCGTCTGCCAGGGACAATTTGCGCTATGGCAAATGGGAAGCGACCGACGAGGAGATCTGGGAGGCCGCGCGCGTTGCCAATGCCGAGAAATTCCTGCGCGCCCTGCCCGAGGGACTGGACAGTTTCATGGGCGAGGCGGGAACCCGTCTGTCCGGTGGCCAGCGCCAGCGCATCTCGATTGCCCGCGCGCTGCTCCGCAACACGCCGATCCTGCTGCTCGACGAGGCAACATCGGCACTGGACGCGGAAAGCGAAAAGCTGGTCCAGGACGCGCTGGATCATCTGATGAAGGACCGCACCACCATCGTCATCGCCCATCGTCTGGCCACGGTACGGTCGGCAGACCGGATCATCGTGATGGATGAGGGCAGAATCGTCGAACAGGGCGACCATGACAGCCTGATCGCCAGGAACGGGCTCTATGCGCGGCTGGCGGAGCTGCAGTTCAGCAGCTCAGAGACCGGCCGTCCAAAGACAATCGCCTAACGACTGCTTCAGTCGCGTGGAGGCATCGCCCCCTTGCGACGAAAGGAATGCCGCTAGTGGGCTTGATAGCAACAGGCATCCCATGACTGCCCGCCTTCGCGCCCTGTCTAACCACGTTTCACGGTCGCAGGTGCCTTTGAGCTTCTCTCGCCCTTTGGATCGACAGGCTCAGGTCTAACGGTTTTACTTATTTCGATTTTGTCTTAGAGAATCCTCCCCGCTTGCGGGGAGGTGGCAGCCCGCAGGGCTGACGGAGGGGGAGTGCCCCAGGCGCTGCACTCAGACGAACGCCCCCTCCACCACGCTTCGCGCGGTCCCCCTCCCCGCAAGCGGGGAGGATCTATTCGTCCTCGAACCACGCCGCTCTGACGACAGAACCCATCCCAAGCCCCTGAACAACGACGGGTTTGCGGGGCCCACAGCCTATTCCCCAACCGCATTGCAGACAAAAAAAGGGGCCACGATGCAATATCGCGGCCCCTTTTGAATCCGTTCAGACAACCTAGTTCGGTGGTCGGCTGGCTTTGTTGAAACTGCCATATTGTTCGTTGCCGACGAAGCCGAACTTGGTCACGCCGCTGTCCTTGATCACCGCCAATGTCCGGTCGGTGGTCAGATAGGCGCTCAGCGGATCGGGCTGGAACTGGAGCTCCGGCTCGGGAACCATCGATTTGGTCTGGGCCAGATATTGCTTCACCTGGTTCAGGGTCACCGGCGTATCGTTCCAGGTGATCTGGTTGGTTGCCGTGATCCCGAGGCGGTTTTTGACCGGATCAAGCATATCTTCCGGTGGCGGACTGTCATCCGCGACCGGCAGGTCGATCTTGACCGCGTGCGTCTGCACCGGGATTGTGATGATGAACATGATGAGAAGAACCAACAAGACGTCGATGAGCGGCGTCGTGTTCATCTCCATCATTGGCTCGCCATCATCTCTTCCGCCACTCATTGCCATTCGTGCGTCTCCTTAAACTTTACTAACTCTCGCTGCCGGTCGAAACTATTCGACGACAATCGGCGTGGACAAGAAGCCCACTTTTGCAAAACCGGCGCGCTGCATGGTATAAATTGCACCGCCAATACATTTGTAGGGCGTATTGATGTCACCGCGGATATGGACTTCAGGCATATCTTCCGGCGTCATATTCTCGACTCCACCAAAGGATTCAATCTGAGCCTCCAGCTGCTTCACCGCTCTGTTGACCAGTTCGGTGGAATCGACCGGGGTGGTGTTCCAATAGACACGGCAGTTGCCACCTGGAGTGGCGCCTGAATATTCGGGATCGCCCGGGTCACGTCCTGCGGCATCCGTTGTCGTGATGGACAGCAGCACATTTTCGCGCTTGGTCGTGGTCACTTCAAAGGGAAGCACCGGCAATTCGAGCTTCACGGTCTGGATAACGACAGGAACCGCGATCAAGAAAATGATCAGCAGGACCAGCATAACGTCCACGAGTGGGGTAGTATTAATGTCGGATAGAGGAGTTTCCTCTCCGCCACCGCCCCCAACATTCATCGCCATAGGATTTTATCCTCTCAAAACTAAATCATCTGAAGGGAACGAAGGCTCCCTCGTCGTGCGTTGGCCGGGTGCCAGCCCAAGTAGCGGCTGGCACCCGGCCCCCGGCTTATTTCTTTACGGCAGGTGCCGCAGGCTTCGCAGCGGGTGCGGCAGGAGCCGTCTTCACACCACCGGCAGTGGTGGCAATCGGCTTAACGCCGCCGTCCGAAGCCATATAGCCCAGAACGTCATTGGAGAAGGCAGCAAGCTGCTCGGCGATCCGCTTGTTGCGTCCCTGCAGCCAGTTATAGGCCAGAACGGCCGGAACAGCCACACCAAGACCGAGGGCGGTCATGATCAGGGCCTCACCAACCGGGCCGGCAACGGCGTCGATCGATGCCTGACCGGCGATGCCGATCTTGATCAGCGCGCGATAGATACCGATAACCGTACCGAACAGACCGATAAACGGCGAGGTCGCGCCAACGGTAGCCAACCATGGCAGGCCCGTTGCAAGCTTGGACTTGATCAGATCCTGGGACCGCTCGATCGAACCGTGCAGCCAGTCATGCGCTTCAACCGGATCGGTCAGCTTGGCGTGGTCGGCATCTGCCTTGATCGCATCGTCAACGATCTGACGATAGGCCGAATTCTTGTCCAGCTTGGCAGCGCCTTCCTTGAGGCTGCCGGCGCGCCAGAAAGTAGAACGCATGGCCTGGCCCTGCTTCATGATCTTGTTCTGTTCGAACAGTTTCGAAAACAGGATGTAGAAGGACGAAACAGACATGATCGTCAGAATTGCCAGAACAGACCAGGCGATAACGCCGCCCTGTTCCATGGCTTCCATGAAACCGAAAGCATTTTGTGGTGGAGTGGCAGCAGCGGCCAAAATTTCAATCAACATTTTAACATTCCCCTCAGGATAAACTAATTGCAAAAAAACTGTTGGGGGAAGGGCATCTCGCAACGCCCCTCCCAATTCACATCATTATTTGGGTATCTGCCAACGCACGGCGTTGGAATAGCTACCGGTTGTCGGATTGCCGTTCGCGTCCAGGGCAGGCCTGAATCGTGCACGTCGCGTCAGGTTTTTGCAGGCAGCCTCGTCCAGATCAGCATGGCCGCTAGAACCGGTGATCTGGCAGTCGGATACCCGGCCGTCGGCGTTCACGGTCAGCCGGAAACGCGTCGTGCCTTCCCGTTCTTCGCGCAAGGCCCGCGACGGATAGTCGTTTGCATTGGCCCAGCTTCCGGGATTGCCGCGCGGCTCCGGATTTGCCCGCTGTGGCGGAGGTGGCGGCGGCGGCGGCGGCGGCGGTGCAATCACCGGCCTTGGTGGCGGAGGTGCCGTGGGCACGGTCCGGATTACCGGCCGTGGTGCAGCCACCGGTGCAACGATCGGCGGAGGCGAAACCACGGGTGGTGGCTCGATCGGCTGGTCGGGCGGAGGTGGCGGTGGCTCCTCCGGTTCTTCTGGTGGTTCTTCTTCGTCAATATCGATCATGTCCAGCTGCGACGCAACCTTCTTCACCGCGGTATAGGCCAGTCCCGTGACCAGCGCATAGCCAAGTAGAATATGAATGATGATGACAAGAACGATCGATATGATCTTGCTCGAACTCATCTCTTGGTCAGCATAAGCCATTCAGAAATGTAACTCCTTTTTCCCCATCACAAGGCAGTATACTCCATTGCTGAAGTTCCAAACAAAGAGCGAGAGGTTTGAAAACCCTTGCGACCCTTTATCCCCATGACCACTTTTCATTTGCTTGAAAGCTGTCTTAAATTTGTTTTAACGTGCTAGTTCCAAGCAGGCAATCGCTTTGTTGGTTCAGCACCGATTAAGCTGTCAAAGACCCATAATAAGGGCTAAAACCCGCTATCTCCAACCCCTGTTTCAGAGAAAATCATGCGCTCCTTGTTGATGTTTACCCTTGGTCTGTTTTTCACCCAGATTGCTGTAATTCCAGCTTTCTCGCAGGCCAGTGAAGCGAGCGACCCACTGCAATATGCCGACATAGCTGACCTCAGCGTGAATGCGCCTATCATTATTCATATCACGGTCAAAGAGGCTATCAAAGTCGACGCGGAGCGCGCTCCCAACGCCCCGGCGGGAACGCAGCGCTTTTATATAATAGCATCGACCAATGCACTGATTCGTGGCCAGGGAGGGGTCGGTGAAACGATTCGCTATGTCGTCGACCTGCCCCTCGATGCGCGCGGACGGGCTCCCAAAATCAAGAAGCAGCCGTTCATCATATTCGCCCGTCGGCCACCTGGCGGCGGCGGCGACAATGTCCAGCTGGTCGCCAAGGATGCTCAGATTGCCTGGACGCCGGACCGCGAACAGCGCGTCCGTTCGGTCGTCCGCGAACTGCTCGATCGCAATGCTCCGCCCGCAATTTCCCGGATCGCCAGTGCGTTCCACGTGCCGGGGACGGTCATCGGCGAAGGCGAAACCCAGATATTCATCGAAACGAAAAGCGGGTCTCCTATCTCGATCACGGTGCTGAAACGGGCCGGCCAGCGCAAATTCTGGGCGGTCTCGCTGGGTGAAATTGTCGATGAGGCGGCCCGGGCACCGGTCAGAAACAGCCTGCTGTGGTACCGGCTGGCCTGCTTTCTGCCGCGCCAGCTGCCGGCCCGGGCTCTCACCAGCGACTCCCCTGCCAATGCGCAGCAGGCGCGCAGCGACTATCAGATGGTGCTGGGCGATCTCGGCCCATGCCCGAGATCACGTCAGCCCTGAACAAAGCCAGCGGAACTAGTACTGGCTTTCGTCAAACGCGCCGCTAATAAGGCGCCTGCAATCTCATCCCAACGCAAAGAGGCAATTGACCATGACTGCTCCGCTTCGCATCGCGCTCGCTGGACTGGGCACCGTCGGAACCGGAGTGATCCGGCTCATCGAAGAAAATGGTGCCATGATCGAACAGCGGGCAGGCCGGCCCATCGTCGTATCCGCTGTTTCCGCTCGCGAGCGCAATCGTGACCGCGGCATCGACCTGTCCGCCTATCCGTGGTTTGACCAGCCCCAGGCGCTGGCCGAACAGGACGATGTCGACTGCGTTGTGGAAATGATCGGCGGCGCGGACGGCACCGCGCTGGAACTGGCCCGCAAGAGTCTGGCAGCAGGCAAGTCCTTCGTGACCGCCAACAAGGCCATGATCGCCCATCACGGGATGGAACTGGCCCAATCCGCCGAAACAGGGAATCTGTCGCTGCGCTATGAAGCAGCCGTGGCCGGGGGCATTCCCGTGATCAAGGGATTGCGCGACGGCGCATCGGCCAACCGGATCGAACGGGTCTATGGAATTCTCAACGGTACCTGCAATTATATCCTCACCGAAATGGAAAAGCACGGGCACGCCTTTGCCGACGTATTGAAGGAAGCGCAGGACATCGGCTATGCCGAGGCTGATCCCGGATTCGACATTGATGGCGTCGATGCGGCGCACAAGCTTGCCATTCTGGCGGCACTGTCCTTTGGCAAGGCGCTCGACTTCGAAGGCGTCGAAATCGACGGGATTCGCAACATCATGGCGGCGGACATCGGCCAGGCCAAGGCTCTGGGATATCGCATCCGCCTGCTCGGCATGGCGCGGATTGATGACGGGAAACTGTTCCAGCGCGTCAATCCCTATCTGGTGCCGGAAAGCCATCCGCTGGCCCATATTGACGGCGCGACCAACGCGGTGGTTGCCGAGGGCAATTTTTCCGGCCGCCTGATGTTTCAGGGTGCCGGTGCGGGCGAAGGGCCGACGGCGTCGGCGGTTGTCGCCGATCTGATCGACATCGCCCGGGGTGATGCGGGCACCGTGTTCGCGACACCGGCCAGCCAGATGGAAAGCTGCGAGCGGGCCGAAAGCGGCAACCGGATCGGCAAAAGCTATGTCCGTTTCATTGTCGCGGACAAGCCCGGCGTTCTTGCGGAGATTACCGCAGCCATGCGCGATGCCGACGTATCGATCGAAAGTCTTATCCAGACCGAGAAGACCGAGGAAGGATCGGTGCTGCTCTCGATGGTCACGCACGACAGCCGCGAATGCAATGTATCGAAAAGCCTTGCTGCCCTGTCCAATTCAACCAGTTTGCAGGCTGCGCCCGTGGTGATGCATTTGCTCAGCGATCAGGACTGATCATTCTGCGGATGCAGGGGCAAGCGGCCTGATCATCGCCTGCTTTACATAATCCCGGTCGGGCAGGTCCGGGCCAATGGCCTGCCAGACCCGGCCGGCGGCACCGCCGACCCCACCGCCAACGGCACCAATACCGATACTCACCACCGAGAGGCCTTTGAAACAGTTGCGCTCGTCCATGGTCACGTAACAGCGCCCCTGCTGGACAATTTGCGGGTTGGCCCTGGGCAGCGGTTCGCGGATTCTCTGCCCCGCTTCCGCCGCCAGTTCGGGAAAGGGCAGCCTTTGTTGACGATCAATTTCCGGGATGCCGCATACCACAATCTCCTCGGTGGACCGATAGAGAAGGCAACCATCGGCGTCGACTGCGGCCAATTGCCTGGCATTTTCCACGAGTTTGCTCGTCCGGTCACCCTGCTGCAGAGATTGGCCCGATGCGGCGGACGATATCAGCAGAAGGATGAGGAAAACCTGTCTCGACATTGCAATATTGCTCCCCTATCGAGAATTCAAATTTACACCCTACAGAAGGACTAATCGATAATATGCCCAAAGCAAGCGACATATTGGACCGGGTACTGGTAATGGAAATGGTCCGCGTCACCGAGGCGGCGGCGATATCGGCAGCCAATCTGATCGGTCGCGGTGATGAAAAGGCAGCGGATGCCGCTGCCGTCGAAGCGATGCGCGCTGCGCTGAACCAACTGGACATATGCGGCACGGTGGTCATCGGCGAGGGCGAACGCGACGAGGCACCGATGCTTTTCATCGGGGAAAAGGTCGGACGCGGTTGTGAAGGCGAAGCACCGGCGATCGATATCGCGCTCGATCCGCTGGAAGGCACGACCATCACCGCCAAGGCCGGAGCCAATGCGCTGGCCGTTCTCGCCATCGCCGAAAAGGGCAATCTGCTGAACGCGCCCGATGTCTACATGGACAAGCTTGCGGTTGGTCCGGGCTATTCTCCCGACATCATCGATCTCAACAAGTCGGTAACCGAAAATGTCACCGCGGTTGCCAGGGAAAAGGGCGTTGAGCCATCCGAAATCATCGTCTGCGTGCTGGATCGGCCACGGCACGACAAGATTATCGCCGAATTGCGTGGCATCGGCTGCGGGATCATGCTGATCCCCGACGGCGATGTTGCCGGCGTGATCGCGACGACCGACGAAGAAACGACGGTCGACATGTATATGGGCAGCGGCGGCGCTCCGGAAGGCGTGCTGGCAGCAGCCGCGCTTCGCTGTGTCGGCGGCCAGTTCAAGGGCCGCTTGCTGTTCCGCAACGATGACGAACGGCAGCGCGCCTACAAATGGGGCATCGAGGATCTGGACAAGGTCTATGACCTGAAGGAACTGGCCAAGGGCGACGTGATTTTTGCCGCGACCGGGGTGACCCATGGCTCGCTGCTCGAAGGCGTCAAGAAGCTGCGCGGCGGCAAGATGACGACCGAGAGCGTGGTCATGCGCGCCTCGTCGGGCACCGTGCGCTGGGTAAAGAGCGAACATCGCAAGAACTGATGCACGAAACCTTGCCCGATAGGCTTGCTGGTCAGGTCACGAAGCTGCGCTTCGGCCTGTGCCTGTTACCATTTTTGGTATCGGCCTGTATCTCGCCGGTACAATATGGTCCCATACCCCACAGCGAATATGTCGCCAACGATCGTTGCCGGCCAGACGTGCAACCGGCCGAGCAGTTTGCGGACAAGCCCCATTTTGCCGTGATCAGCCGCTTGCCCGATTGTCGGACAGAACCGGTCACGTTGCTCAGCCAGCGGAGCGACACCATCCGCTACGCGCGATTTGGTGATCCGGCCGACATGGAAATCGCTGATGCCAAGGGCAAGGTGAAGACCGAGGCGCGCATTCCCCTTGCCCTGAACAACGATCAGCAATGGTGGGATGAACTGGCGGCGGCAACGCAAAAGCGCGATGGTCGGATCCTGCTCTATGTCCACGGGTTCAGGGAAACATTCTTTACCAGCGCCCGCGACAGCGCGCAGATTGCCCGGCTTTCGGGGCTGGACATACCGATGGTGCATTACAGTTGGCCCTCGCAAGGCGAGTTTCTGAAATATGCCGCCGACGAAACCAACATGTATTACAACGAACGCCAGTTCCGGAGCTTTCTGACCAAACTGGCGCAGCAGCCATGGACCAAGGAAATCATCCTCGTCGCCCATTCCCTGGGGGTACGGTTGGCGATTCCGGCCATCGAATTTGTCGATCGCAACAGCAGCAATGCCGATTCGAGCAATATTTCCAATATCATCCTCGCCGCACCGGACATTGATCGCCAGGATTTTGAGCGCGACATTGCCGAAACCGTCCTCACCATCCGCCGGGTCAACAATGACCGCCGGATCACCGTCTATGTATCGGCCAAGGACCGGGCGCTTGGCCTGTCCTACAATTTCCACGGCTATCCGAGGCTGGGCCGCCCGGATTGCTTCAATCCGTTCGAGGCAGCCGCCTTGCGGGAGCAGGGCTTTCCCGAACGATGCTATGCGGCGAAAACCAAATATGACACGCAGCCCGACAAGAGCGGACTGACCATTGTCGATACCACCGCGATCAGCCGCGGCAGGACCGGCCACAGCGACTATCTGCGCAGCGCCCTGGCCTGTTCCGATTTTGCGGCGGTCGTCAACGGAACAGCCAAGAATATATCGGCGCGCAAGCCGACCCGGTTGCTGCACGTGTTCACGCTGGAAGCGGAATCCGATCGCCCCGAACCCGATGATATTGCGACCTGTCGCCGCAAACCGTCTCCATGATGCCCCCGATCGCCAGAATCAATGTCAGCCGATTTCCGCCCACTGGATGAATTGCTGGTGCAGGTCCGGGCCTGCACCATCTGCTCCGGGCTGCCGCTCGGCCCCCGCCCCATCCTGCAAGCCTCTGCCAGCGCGCGGATTCTGATTGTCGGTCAGGCGCCCGGCAGCAAGACCCATGCAAAAGGCCGGCCGTTCGACGATGCCAGCGGCAGGCGACTGCGCCAATGGCTGGGGGTGACCGAAGCGCAATTTTACGATCCCGCCCGGTTTGCCATCCTGCCGATGGGTTTCTGCTATCCCGGCACCACCGCCGGCGGCGATCTGCCACCCCGGGGAGAATGTGCCCCGGCATGGCGCCGACCGCTGCTCCAAGCGATGCCGGCGATCGAACTGACCCTCGTGCTCGGCCAATATGCGCTCGACTGGCATGTCGGCGATTCCCGTTCGAAAACACTGACCGAAACGGTCCGGCGCTGGCGGCAATTCTGGCCGGAACTGTTGCCCCTGCCCCATCCCAGTCCCCGCAACAACCGATGGTTCGGGGCCAATCCCTGGTTCGAGGCGGAGGTTATTCCGGTGCTCCGGGAGCGCGTGCAGAATCTGCTCTAGAACACGCCCATTGCCAGTCCTGCCGACAGGGTCGCACCGATCTCCCGGCATCGCTCAAGATCCTGTTCGTCGATCGTCTTCGGCGCCAGAATTGCCTCTTTGGTCTGCGCTTCGGTGCAGACGATCAGCGAATCGATGACCTTTCGCAGCCGCCAGCCGGTGGCGATCCGCTCCAGCTGGGTCCTGGCATTCTCGCCATCCGACCCGGCACAGACCATCGCGGCATAGGGACGACCCTCGATCCTGCCGAGCACGGGATAATAGCAGCGGTCGAAAAAGGCCTTCATCACCCCGGCGATCGCCGCCAGATTTTCCGGCGTTGCGAATATATAGCCATCGGCCGACAAAAGGTCGTCCGGCTGGCAATCCTCGGCCCGCATCACCCGCAGATCCATGCCGTCTTCTGCGCGCGCCGCTTCGGCTGCGGCCTCCGCCATCTGTTCGGTGCCGCCGGTATAGCTGTAATAGACGATCAGTAGGCTTTTCATCATGCCCTCCTAGCAGCCAACTGACCGATTGTCAGCGGCGCCGGATTCCCGCATAGCGCCGACCATGAACGCAGTATTGAATGTCGAAAACTCCCTGTCCGGCCAGCGCTGGTGCTGGCGCAATACCAGCGCCGATGCGCGCGATCCGGGATTCCAGCCGGATGATCTGGTCACGCAGCTGCTGCTCGCCCGCGGTGCCAGCCGCGAGACGCTGGCGATCAACCGCGAGCCGACGATTCGCGGCTTCATGCCGGACCCTTCCGTCTTCCGGGACATGGATGCGGCAGCGGACCGGCTGAGCCAGGCGATCCGGAACCAGGAAAAGGTCACTATCTTCGGCGACTATGATGTCGATGGCGCGACCAGCGCGGCGCTGCTGATCCGCCTGCTCCGCGATCTCGGGCTGGAGGCCGGCTATTATATCCCCGACCGGCTGATGGAGGGCTACGGACCGTCCGGCGAGGCGCTGGTCCGGCTCGGCGAGCAGGGCAGCAATCTGGTGGTCACCGTCGACTGCGGCGCGATGGCCTTCGAGGCGCTCGCCATGGCCCACCAGGCCGGGGTCGAGGTAATCGTGGTCGACCATCACAAATGCGCGGCGGAGCTTCCCAGGGCCGTTGCGCTGGTCAATCCCAACCGGCTGGACGAGAGCGATGCCGGTGCCGAGCATGGACACCTCGCGGCCGTTGGGATGGCCTTCCTGCTCGGCGCGGCGCTGGTCCGGACGCTGCGCGGCCAGGGCTATTTCGCCAACCGCCCGGAACCCAAATTGCTCGAACTGCTCGATATCGTCGCGCTCGGCACCGTCGCCGATGTCGCCCAGCTGCGCGGCCTCAATCGCGCCTTTGTGGCACAGGGCCTCAAGGTGCTGGCCGGACGCCAGAATATCGGACTGGCGGCGCTGATCGATGCCAGCCGGCTGAAGCGCGCGCCGATCTGCTCCGACCTCGGCTTCGCCCTCGGCCCGCGGATCAATGCCGGCGGACGGGTCGGCAAGTCCGATCTTGGCGTGCGCCTGCTGATCTCGCAGGACCCCGAAGAAGCCGCCGCGATTGCCGCCGAACTCGACCATCTCAACCAGGAGCGCCGCGCGATCGAGGCGCATGTACTGGAGGAAGCGGATGCGATGTGCTCCGCACAGCAGAACCAAGCGGTGGCGGTGCTGGCTGCCCGGGGCTGGCACCCCGGCGTGATCGGCATTGTCGCGGGCCGGATCAAGGAGAAGCTGAACCGCCCGGCGATCATCATCGCGCTCGACGAAGCGGGCATCGGCAAGGGATCGGGGCGCTCGATTTCCGGTATCGATCTCGGCGCCGCGATCATCGCCGCCAAGGACAGCGGCCTGCTGGTCGCCGGTGGCGGCCACGCGATGGCAGCGGGCATCACCATAGAGGCGGGCAAGGTCGACGCCTTTTGCGAATTTCTCAACGACCGGCTCGCCGACAGCGTCGGCAGGGCGCAGGACGGCAAGGCGCTGCTGCTCGACGCGGTGCTGTCGCCGAAGGGCGTCAACCCGCTAATGGTCGAGGCGATGGACGGGGCCGGACCTTATGGCATGGGCTGGCCCGCCCCGCGCATCGCCACCGGACCAGTGCGAATCATCAAGTGCGACATCGTCGGCACCGATCATGTCCGGATGATCGTCGGCGGCGACGACGGCGCGTCGATCAAGACGATCGCCTTTCGCGCGGCGGAGAGCGACCTCGGCCAGGCGCTGCTCGGCGCGCCGCGGGAGCGCAAATTGTGGATCGCGGGTCGCGCCAAGATCGACGACTGGGGCAGCCGTCCGGCGGCCGAAATCCATCTGGAAGATGCCGCCTGGGCGGATTGAAGAGGCCCCGGGACGGCGGCCCGGACATCCGGTCGGTGCAGTTCGCGCCCCGGAAGGCAAGCCGCCGCGTGCGGTCTGCCGCCCTATCCGCAAACAGGCCCCAAATCCGGCGAAAAGAGGGTTGACCAAAGCCAGCCACCCCCCTAATGGCCGTGGCTCGCTGACCAGCATTTGGTATGGCCCCTTCGTCTAAGGGTTAGGACGCGGCCCTTTCACGGCTGAAATACGGGTTCGAATCCCGTAGGGGTCACCATCTTTTCCACGCAGAGCAAATGCCGGCGGGACAAGCATCCCGATCCATCGTGCAGCACAGGCACCGACTCCGCCCGGCCATCGATCGGGACCGATATTCCGGAAGGTCCCGCGCATCCCTGTCCGGCCATCGCCAGCTCCCCTGCTCCGCAATCCTGACAGGAAAGGGAGTTTTCCTTTTCCGTGACTTTTCGCCCTGTCCCCCGGAAAAGCGGGATTTTCGACGGTCCCTCACCCCGGCGAGTGTGACCTTCCATTTCCGTGCAGAGGATCGCCATGCAGCACGGGACGGGTCCGAAGACCAACGGTTGCGACAAGCGCAGGGGCGGTCGGCTCGATCGACCGGCAGGACAGGAGGCTGGATGATTCATGCCGGGATCATGGCATGACCGGCAGTCTGTAGGAAAGGCTGCTGGAAATCCGATTCCGGCAGGCATTTCAGTTTTAATGAGGAAAACCGGGGCAAGTCGGGCATAATGGCCGCATCAGTACTCTTTTGGATTGGAATGCAGAATGACCGGCAAAAACCCGAAAAATCAAAATGGTCCGCAACAAGGAGCGCTTTCGCGCTGGGAAAATGAAGGAGGAACAGACAGGCTGCGAGAAGAGGCTTCCGCGGATGTTCCCGAACTCACCAATACTGAACTGGTCCATCTTCGGGTGCGCGTGATTGCCCTGGAAAATATCATTATATCGCTGCTTGCCCAGGCACCGGAGGAGCAGCATGAGCTGGTCCGGCAGATGGCGGATTTCATCACCCCGCGCCCGGGTTCGACCCAGCACCCCCTGACAATCGAGGCCGCCACCCATATGAACCAGTTTGTCGATCGTGCGGTCCATTTCCGTGATCTGCCGAAAGATTGGCCCTGATCAGGCTATCGGGAGCCCCGGAGGCAATGGCGCCTGTGTGCCTGGCGGCTATGAGAGCAGGCGATTATAGGTGGCGGCTATCGCCCAGGCGAACAGTCCGGAGAAAAAACTCCACGCGACCAGGCCTACAAAAAAGCCTGCCCAATGCATGGACCAGCCCATGCCCGAAAGATTCCCGTGAACCATATCGCCGCTCATTTGCATCATGCCGCCGGGGATCATGATGACCAAAAGGCTGCACAGCACCCACGCTATTCCGGCAATGATCGCCGTCGCCAAACCGAGTTTGAATGCATCGAGCTTCATCCCGCTCTCCCAAATGCAGTCCAGCCGCTCCGATCTGCCGGATTCATCCTGACACCGCTTCGCGGCGGATCCTATCAGACCCTGGATTTGCCGCTGATAGGTAATGTTACTGAGCCCAGGTCCCTCGCCATCCTCATTTCCGGCCCGGACGGAATGTGGCCCGGGCAATTGATTCGCAAAGGGCGCCGCTTTTGCTAAGGAACAGCGAATGTGCATCATTTCCCTTGCCTGGCAGGCCGATCCCCACTGGCTCCTGGTCGCCATCGGCAACCGGGACGAGCTGCATGACCGACCGGCAGAGCCGCTGGCCCGCTGGCGGGAGCGCGAGCATCTGCTGGCCGGGCGGGATGTCCAGGCGGGTGGCACCTGGCTCGGGGTCTCCGAACAGGGGCGCTTTGCCGCGGTGACCAATCTCGCCGGCCATGGCCCGCCCGACAGCAGCCGTGCGTCGCGCGGCGACCTGCTGAAGGACTTTCTCTCCGGCGAGGGCCGTTATGCCGATCTCGAGGCAGCGCCCTTCCCGGATTTCAACCCGTTCAATCTGGTCACGATCGCGCAGGGCGAGGCACGGGTGCATTGCAATCATCCCGAACCGATCAGCCGGCGGCTGGAGCCGGGCATCCACGGGCTGACCAACGGGCCGATCGACCGGCCCTGGCCGAAGGCGGCGCATCTCGACGCCGCGCTGGATGACTGGCTGCACAGCGGATCGAAGGACAGCGGCCCGTTACTGGACGCGCTTGCCAGCCGGCGGACCTATCCGCGCGCGGCGGCAGCCGTACCCGGCCCCCCGGCGCCGCTGGAACCGGTCAGTTCCGGAATCTTCATTGACAATCCGGTCTACGGGACGCGCTGCAGCACGATCGTCACAATCGACCGCGCGGGAAAAGGAACGATTCTGGAACGCCGCTATGATGCGGCAGCCGCCGTGACCGGGGAAGAACGCCTGTCATTCCGCTGGCCGGACTGACGAGCTCTAATGGTGCGCACGTTCCGCATAGCGTTCGCCGCCGATCACGTCCTTCAGTAGCGCCGGCTCGATCTCCCGATCCTGACCCGTAGTATGGAGAACGCACACGTCTCCCGTGGTCTCGGCAAATACCGCCAGAACCTCGGAAAATCGGGAAACATTGGCTTCGCGCAATTTCCCCCACAGGTCACTTTCGGTCATTTTCGCCTTTTTCAGCTGGTCATGCTGGACTTCGCTGCCGATCATGATCAGCCTGGGCTTATTGTCCGTCCATATTTGCAGAGCGGGAAACCGGCTGCGCAGGATCGCCATGCCGATCTGCAGCGCGAACAGGCAGACTAGCGCGGCAATTCCGCTGGCGAGCGGTGGGTCCTTGCTCGTTACAACCGACGCCAGCACCGAACCGATGGCCACGGTGACGGCAAAGTCGAAGCCGCTCATCTTGGAAAAGCTGCGGACCCCGGCCAACCGGGTCAGCAGGATCACTGCCGCATACATGGCCGATGCCGACAGCGCGATCAGCGCCACCTGTGGCCAGCCGGTACCGATCCAGTCACTCACCATCGATCTGGTCTCACAAGGTCATTCAACAGGTCAGGCAACTTCCTGCTTCTCCACCGGCTTGCGCTCGTCGAAAATCCTGGTGAGCTCTTCGGCCCTCTCGTCGCTCAGATCCTTCTTGGCGGCGGCGAAAATTTCATTCTCTTCCTCATCCATGTGATGTTCGAGCCGCTCCCTGAGCGTCTTGAACCGCGTGAGCCAGCCGGTGCTGCTGAATTCCATCTCCACCAGCTCCTCGAAATAATCGTCCACTTCCTTGTGCTCGGCCACGGAATGGCGGCCCTTGTCCTGAAGATCAGGCCGCGCCAGCATTTCGGCGTAAAGCGACTGTTCCTCCGCATTGGCGTGGGCGGAAACATCGATTCGCAGCTGGTCGAACGAGTCGCGGCGTTCCTTCGTGTCGCCGCTCGTATCGCCGACCCGTTCCAGCATTGCGCGGTGGCGGTCATGGTCCTGTTTGAGGCGTGTAAAAATGTCGGTCATAATATCTCCATCGGTCATATTCCCCCCTTCACGACGCACCAACCGGTCAATAGTTGCACAGGCGGTTGCATCGCATTGCGCCAAGGACCGGTATCGGGCAGAATTTTTTTCAGAGTCCGGCAACCAATTGTGCGGCCAGTCGTTACTAGCATTGAATGGATGTCGACCCATGACCCGGTGTTGCTTTCATTCCTCAAAGACCGGCTGGAAAATTGGCCCCATCGTATCCCCCCCGTTTACCACGGAGCCGATTTTCCAGCTACTTTACCCCCCCGACAAGACACCCATATCGACGAGATCGCCCCTTCGCGTCGGCGCTGCCGAACTTGGCCAGGCAAAAAAAATGGCCAGGACATGATGCCTGGCCATTTCTGTCTAGCTGCTATCCGGAGACTATTCTTCGGTCTGCTCCGACGGCATGGTTACATCGACATCGGGCACTTCGATCGTCTTTTCTTCGGTGCCGACTTCGACATCGGCGGTCTTCACATCGACCTCGGGCAGTTCGCCGGCGTCACCGGACACATCGACATCCATCGAAGGCATTTCGCCTTCTTCCTTAACATTGGCTTCACAGCCGGCGAGCGCCAGGCCAGCAGTCAATATCGTCGCAATTGCAATCTTTTTCATTGTGAACTCCCTTCATTGGTTCGTTATCAGTAACACCAACATCTAGATCGGGTTCCCCGATAGCGCAAATTTATTCGCGGCCCAGTCGCATACGGAACGCGTCCAGATGAAAATAGCTGGGGTCAAATTGGCTCATCTCCGCCAGTCGGGCCTCATCCTTGAACAGGATCCACCCATTGCGCCGTTCCAGCAGGTCATCGCGCTCCAGCTGGCGCAGCACCCGGTTGGTATGGATGGGGGTCAAGCCAAGCGCGTCGGCGATAATCGTTTGCGTCAGCGGCACGCGAAAGCCGTCGCCGTTGCCGGCCCCGGTGATCAGCACGCGTCGATAGAGCTCGAGCAGAAAATGTCCGATCCGTTCCCGGGCGGACTGCTTGCCGTTGCGGACGATCTGTTCGCGCAGGAAGGCTTCTTCCTGAACCTGCATCCACCAGAAGGCGAGAGTCAATTTGCCGGATTCGGTGAGCAGGCGCCGGAAGACCGCCGGTCTGACCGACAGGCAGGACAGGCTTGTGACCGTTCTCACCGAATGATCCGATTCGGCTGCCACCAGCACCTGCAGGTCGAACATGTCGCCCGGCAACAGCACGTTCAGGACCTGACGCCGGCCATCCTCCAGGGTCTTGTAGCGGATCGCCCACCCATCCTTGACGATCAGCACGCTGTCCAGTTCCTGACCGGCGTCGACGATTTCGGTATTTTTCTCGTAATGCTGTTCGCGCCCGTCGATCTGCATGATGACCTGCTGATCAATATCATCGAGATCGGCGTAGAAAGATATTCGCCGAAGCAGTGCCTTTCGCGCCACTAGCTGATCCCCTGCTGATCAGGGGCCGGAAAGGCAATCCTGCATTTGAGGCCGTCCACCGCCCAATTCCTTTCAATCTCGCCGCGCAAATTGCGGGTAATGCTATGGTCGATGAGCGAGGATCCGAAACCCGTTGCAGACGGAGCCGACGACGATTCGCTCAGCCCGTCTTCCGCCCAGGTCAATTCTACAATATCCTGCCCCTCTTCGTCGACGCGAATCGCCCAGTTGATGTTGACCCGCCCGGTTGCGGAGGTCAGTGCGCCATATTTGGCCGCATTGGTAGCCAGTTCGTTGAGCACCAGCGAAATCGACACCATCGCATTTTCGGCAAGGATGATATCGGGTCCGGACCATCGGATACCGGGATAAGTCTTGCAGAGATCCTCCACCAGCGCAGCAAAGGATCCCGTGACAAAATTGGTGTCGAGCAGGATTTGCTGGGCCCGGTTGAGCGCACTCAGACGACTGTGGATCCTTTCGATATAGTCGTCGATCGAGGTGGCCGAGCCTTTGGTCAGCGTCATGATCGATTGCAGTGTCGCAAAAAGATTGCGCAGACGATGATGGAGTTCGCGGGTGTGCAGCTTGAGCTGCTCCTGCTGGTCGATGCTATGGGTTATATCCTTGTTGACGCCGGTCAATGTCGGCCGGCCGTTGGATTCGAGATAGTCGCCATATCCCTCCAGCCACCGGGTTTCGCCCGATGGCAGGACAATGCGGAAGCGCGCCTCGAATTTTTCCAGTTCGTCTACGGCCGCACTCATCGCCAGTCGCACGATCTCCCTGTCGTCGGGATGGACCCGCTCCATAGCACTTTCCACTTCGCAAACGGCTTCGCCCGCATCGTCCCCCCATATCTTCATGTAGGCGCCACCCCATTCGATCAGCCCGGTTTCCAGATCGATCCGAAAGCTGGCGATATCGCTGAGGGCGAGCGTCAGGTCGAGATTCGAGCGAGCGATGGCAGCATTTTTTTGCGCCTGTTCCCGCAAGCCGATTTCACGGCTCAGTTCCATTTCGCTCATCACGATCCCGGCCATGCTCGTCAGCTGGCCTATCTGGTTTGACGCTATGCGAAATCGCGGGACCGTGTCCGCGATCCAGAGGGCGCCCAGTATCTTGCCATTTGGCGCCACCAGGGGCGCCCCCGCATAGAAACGGATGAAAGGCTCGCCGTTGACCAGAGAATTGTCGACGAACCGCGAATCGATCGAAGCATCCTCGATCACCACCGGTTCGCCACTCTCGATGGCCTGCACGCAGAGCGATACATTCCGATCGAGTTTTGTTTCTGTGAATCCGACAGCAGATTTGAACCATTCGCTGTCGGCATCGACGAGCGAAATGGCGGCGAGCGGGGCAGAGAACATGTCTGCCACCAGCCGGGTAATCCGGTGAAAGGCATTTTCCGGCGCCTTGTCCAGCACCTTGTAGCTGTTCAATGTCGTCAACCGGTCGGCCTCCCGCTTTCGCTCCGACCTGCCGGTCCTTCGACTGCCCGCGTCCATGTCTGATCCCTTTTTTCATGCCCTCAGGCTTTCGAACAATGAACGGCCAAGTCGCGATGTCGTTGCATGCGAGCGGAACCAAACATGCAAATTGTGCGTAGCTGATAGAGAAGCCCGATAGAAAATAACACTAGTGGAGACTTTTGCATGAATAATGATGATCGTGAAGAATTATATGAAATGATTGAGGATGTCGGCACGGCGATGCTGGTGACGGAGGCCGACAATGAGTTGCGCAGCCGCCCGATGAACGGAAAATTATATCGCGACAGCGGCGAGATTTGGTTCCTCACCGAAAGCCGGTCGGGAAAAGCGCAAGAAATCGCCGAGGACAGGACCAGCAACCTGACCTATGCCTGTCCCGAAAAGGAGACCTATATTTCCATAACCGGCACGTCGGCGCTGAGCCGCGATGCGGAGAAGATTGACGACATGTGGGGACCCTGGGCCAAAGCATGGCTGCAGTGCGAAAAGGATGATCCCAAGGTTGCCGCCATTCGTTTCAAGCCGCAAGTCGCCGAATATTGGTCATCCCCGTCATCGTCGCTGGTCCAGGCGTGGGAATTGGCGAAAGCCAATATCACGGACGAGAAACCGGACATGGGCACCAACCGGACCGTTGCCATGTCCTAGGCCGTTCAGGGCTAGCAATGAGATACCGTGGCATCAAGCTGCCCGGTACGAGCAATGCAAAAAAGGCGGGGAGCCGAAACTCCCCGCCTTTTCCGATTCAATTCTCAGGCCTGCCTAGCGACGGGCCATCAGCGCACCGATAATCAGCCCCAGTCCGGCTGTCGCCGCGATGCTGACGATCGGGTTGTCCTGAATCGTTGTCTGGGCCTTTTTGCGTCCCTTGGTGCCGGCTTCCACTGCATTGGCACGCGCCTCGTCGAACTTCGTCCTGGCGTTGGCGCGCAGTTCCTTTGCGTTGGCTTGCGCATCGGCCTTGACGGACTTGGTCAAGGTTGCCAAATCCTCTTTCAATGTTTGCAGATCCGATTTCACCGCACCCAATTCTTCCGAATAATTGCCTGTCATGTCATTTTCTCCATCTTATGTACAATGGACCTACGACCGACAATAAAATTGGTTCCGGCCGAAGCCTGCATCGCCAAGAATCAAGCATCCTCTAACCAGCGAAACTGATGGAACTCTTTTTTGTTCCGTGCGTTTCGAGTCAATTATGGAGATAAAATATGTCACTAGCTGAAAGTCTGAAACCTCATCTTCCTTATCTTCGACGCTACGCCAGGGCATTGACGGGCAGCCAGAAAAGTGGCGATGCGTTTGTAAAGGCAACGCTGGAGGCGATAATCGCCAATCCGGAATCGGTCTCGGATGATGATAATGTACGGGTTCATCTGTACCGGATTTTTTCGCGTATCTGGGAAAGCGCAAATGTCGCGGTCACCGACGATCCCGAAGACAATACCGCGCAGGGTCACTTGAATGCGATACCGCCAATCAGCCGACAGGTATTGCTGCTGACCGCACTGGAAGGTTTTTCGACCAGCGAAGTGGCCAAAATTGCGGACGTCGGTGAAAATTCGATCAATGGCCTGCTGGAAGATGCCATATCCGAGATTGACAAGGAAATTCGGTCCGATGTCCTGATTATCGAGGATGAGGTGCTGATCTCCATGGAGCTGCAGCAGATTGTTTCGGGTCTGGGGCATAATGTCTGCGGCACCGCGACCACGCACAGGGGCGCGCTGGATGCGGTTGCGAAGGCCAAACCAAGCCTGGTGCTCGCGGATATCCAGCTGGCGGACGGAAGTTCGGGCATTGATGCGGTAAAGGATATTCTGGATCAGGTCTCGGTTCCGGTAATCTTCATCACCGCATTTCCCGAGCGCCTACTCACCGGAGAACGGCCCGAACCGACCTTCCTCATAACCAAGCCATTTCAGCCCAATGCCATTCGGGCGGCGATCAGCCAGGCCCTGTTCTTTTCGACCGCAAAGCAAAAGGTCCAGGCGTAAGCCCCACCCGGAGACTCGCCAGACCGGCCCGCCCATGTCGGCTCGGTTGGCGGGGCTGCGGCCTCAACCCAATGGGATTCGGCGCGGATCGGGTGCGTCAATCCGGCGACTGCGGACCGCGCTCCCGATGGGGTCAGGGGGCAATTTTCTCGACCGCGCCGATGATATTTTCGAGCGCGGTGGTGGTCAGGTCGCCATGCCCGTCCGAAGCGGAGGTGAACCGCCCTTCTTCCAGAATGATTTCCAGCGCCTTGCGCGCACGCGATACGCGGCTTTTCATTGTTCCGACCGCGCAATTGGCAATTTCCGCGGCTTCCTCGTAGGAATAGCCGCCGGCGCCCACGAGAATTATCGCTTCGCGCTGGTCGTCGGACAATTCCATCAGCCCCCGCTGCAAATCAGCAAGATGCAGAGGCTCCTGCTGCGGAGCCGGCGCCGACAATATCCGTTCTGCAACCAGCTCGTCATAATTTGCGGTGAATTTCTTGCGGCGCATGCTGGAAAAAAAGGTGTTGCGCAGAATTACAAAGGTCCATGCGCGCATCGAAGTGCCCGCTATGAAGCGGTCCCTTGCAGCCCATGCTTTCAGCAGCGTGTCCTGGACAAGATCATCCGCCACGTCGCGGTCGCCTGACAGGCTGCGCCCGAACGCACGCAAATGCGGAATTGCCTCGGTCAATTGCTGTTTGAATTGCGCAGGCGGTAAGGCCTGGGGCTTATTCATCCAGGTCCGACCGGGCAGAATCCGGTTCGCCCTCACCGTCCACGTCCAACTGATCCAGAAGCGCCAGAATATCGTCAGGTAGCGGCTCGTCCAGAACGTTCAGATACATGTTCTTCAGTCCGAGGCCTAGTCTTTGTTGCATGTCGTCCTTGCTTCTCACCGGTAAGTCTTTTGACCGCTTCGCACTTTCATCGGCCTTCGATGAAACCGATTTATCTCTGTTTGAGCTGGCCAATGATACCTCGTTAATTGATTGCTTGAAAACAGAACACCCTATTGCCCTAAAGGTTGCATAGAAAATTATCGAGGAAAAATGTCGCACGAAACGGAACAATCTTCGAAGGCGGACGTTGGATATCCGAACCGCAAAACCAACATCGGAGTCCCTTGCAATGGCCGACACGAACGAAAAGAAATCGAACTTGAAAATGGAGGGCGAAGGAAGCCGCGAGGGTTCACGCCGTTTCCAGGAAGCCCAGCAGGAGTTTGCCGAAACGGGCGATGTCGAAGGCAAGGCCAAGGAAGCCGCCAGAGCGCTGGAAGGCGACGAAGCGGCCGATCTCGAAAAAGCCCGGAAAGCTTCGGCAAGCGGCAAAACCGCCAGCTGACCGGGGCACAGAATTGGGCCCCGTGCGTGATGCACGGGCCAGACCGCCGCCAAGATTTTTGTCCCGGCCGGTTTTCTCAGAGACCTGTCAGTCCGATTTTCTGAAACCGAAGGACAGAAAGCTCTCGAACAGGGTTCGGGTTGCTTCGCTTACCGCCTCATGGTGCAACAAGTTCAGGAGGTCAGCGTCGGCAAAATCTGGTTGCGCCGGCAGGGCTGGACCGGCCATGCGCCACTGCGTGAATTGCCTTGCCGGCATTTCCCGTTGGCCGATGATGGTCATGCCGCTGTGGCGGTCATCCCGCTCAATACGCCGCAGACAGTCATGAGCTGCCACCCCTTCGCCTTCGATACACTGCATGAAATTGAAACCGTTGAACAGGATCAGTCCGGTGATCCCGCTACGCTGATTATTGCTCTGGGCAACCTTCATGATATCCAGCAGATCTTGCCGGTCGAGCCCGGGCCGGGCTGTGCTCACATAGATGAGGGAGGTGATCGATGGGATGGGCACTTGCGACTTTCTCTTGGCGGCGGTTTGTGAAGCCCAACCTTTTTCTGCCAAGGCCAATAGCCGATTTGATTAAATCTCGCTCTAACATAGATCAATGCGAGCCCGGGTCACTCCACCGGCTGGTGATCGTCAAGCAGATCGGCTGAACCGTTGCCGGACCGCTCCGAGTCGACCAGCTTCTCGACATGGCCCTCGGGGGACACGTCGAGAGACTCGCTGGGCGAACCCTTCCTGGGCTTCTTGCGATTCGCGTCGTCTGGCTTATCCTCCCTGGGTTTGACCGATAATTCCGGTGCAGGAGTGTCAAAGCGCAAGCGATATATCGGCTCGGGCAATGCAAAGCCCGACTCTTCCAGGGCATTTTTGGTAACGCGGATCGCCGCACCCCGTGCCTTCAGATAATCGCTCTCACGCTGGTCGATCCAGCCGTGAAAGGTGATCAGAATATTGGAATCACCGACTTCCCTTATTTCCGCGGTCGCTTCCGGGTCATCCAGAATGAAATCCTGACTGTTGATCGCCGCCAGCCCGGCTTCAATGGCGGCGGCGGGATCGTCGTCGGCATCGACTCCCAGTTCGAAACTGAACCGGCGATGGGGATTACGGGTATAATTCAATATCTCTGCCTTGAAAACGGTGGCGTTGGGAATACGCAGATGATTGCCGTCCAGGGTCAGCAAAATTGTAGCGCGCGACGTCAGTCGCACGACGCGGCCCTCCCGTTCGCCTATCAAAACGTGGTCATTGGCACGAAACGGCTGCCGTATGCTCAGCATGATACTCGAGACATAATTGTCGACCGTGTCCCTGAGCGCAAAACCGACTGCCAGTCCGATCACGCCTGCACCGCCGAGTACGGCCCCCAGCAAGGCGGTCGCATTGAGAATGTCCAGTCCAATAAAAATTCCGATAAAGATGAAGGCGACGCGGACCGATCCGGCGATCAGTTCCGCCAGAAAAATATTGGGCGTCACCCGTTTCCAGAATCCCATCAGCGAGGCGATGAAATGGCCCAACAGTGCCACCGCTATCGCAACGACAAAGGCAATCCCGATAAGCGGTAGCGCGGAGACAAAATTCTGACCGCTGCTGCTCAGTTTATCGACGAGGGGCTCGACATTTCCGCCCACCGACAGATCGCGTTCGAATTGTGTCTGGACGGTAACGACGCCCGATACCCGCTGCGCGATGGCCTTGGCACGATCGGCAGCAGCGTCATCGGCTACGGATCCGGTGAGGCGAACGACACCGGCATCCACCGCGACTGCGACTTGCTCCATTCCTTCGATTTCCTGGAAAATGCCGCGCAACCGCCGGGCAATGGCACGGTCGTCGCTACGGTTTGCAACTGGATCTATGACCGGTTCCGGGCCGGGTACCGGAGTATCGACCGATTCGGTCAACGCTACCTGAGCGCTGGCCTGATAGTGGAAAGGTCCGGTTGCAGACGGGCAGACCGCCATCATCAGGATCAGGGCGGTCAGCAGCCAGCGATGCAAAGACATAAAAATCCAATCGGTAATATTCGCATACTCCGCAGCATAGCAATAGTTCCGGTTCGCGAGAAAAAAAATAGTTGGGAACCGACAGGCGCCTTCCAAGTTGGTGGATCATAATTACAATGAAAAGAGGACGATATGACAGACGACAAATCTGCGGATATTTTGAATGACATTCTGGAGACCCTGATTGACTCCGCCGACGGCTATGAAAAGGCAGCGGAGATTGCAAAGCGGCCGACGCTGGAGAATTTCTTCTCCCGGCGCGCGACTGCTCGCCGCCATATGGCTTCGGCCGTTCGCGAAGAGATAGGGAAGCTGGGTGGCACATGCGAAAGCGACGGCACGCTTCTGGCATCGGCCCATCGCGTCTTCATGGGGCTGAGCGCTGCCCTGCAGGACAACGACCAGGCGGCGATCAAAGCGGTTGACCAGGGCGAGGAACATCTTCGCCAGAAATTCGAAAGCGCGCTTGCCAAGGATGAACTGAACGGTTCGGCAAAAACATTGCTGAAGAACTATCAAGGCGAATTGCGAGCCGATGGTCGCCTGATCGATTATCTCGAAGAGGCAGCTACCTGAAAACGAAATTGTTCAACTTTTAAGCGAGGGAATTCATCATGGAATATGGCATTATTGGACTTATCATTCTGGCGCTGGACATCTGGGCGCTGATCAGCATCTGGGGTAGCGGGTCATCGACCGGCGCCAAGATCATCTGGTCGCTGATCATCCTGATCCTGCCGGTTATCGGCCTGCTGCTCTGGTTCTTCGTCGGACCAAGAGGATCAGCGCGCGCTATCTAGGTTGCCTGTCAGGAGACTGACATGAAAACAAATAATATTGGCTCCGCTACTCGCCTTTTCAGGTCGGGTATCGGAGCTTTTTTGCGAAAGGACCGATTGCTCGACAACGCAACGCTCCCGGGAGAACAAGATGGCCAATGAATCGTCCAAGCAGGATTTGGCAGGCGACCGCACCGACCTTGCCGAGGATCGCACTGACTGGGCGGAAGACCGGACCATCATGGCCAATGAGCGGACATTTGCAGGATGGATGCGCACCGGTCTGGCGGCAGTCGGGATCGGCCTGGGTTTCAACGCGCTGTTCGGCAAGCTCGAACCGCTCTGGATTCCCAAGGCAATCGCGACATTGTTCATGATCATCGGGATTTTCATTTTCTGGATCGCGCAGCAAAATGGCTGCGCCGTGCAGAACAGGCTGAACTCGCACCGGGCCACCCCGGTCAAGCCGAACAATTTGCGTATCATATCGGGCCTGATGGCGACGGGCGCGATTGCCCTGATCGTCGGCATCTGGATGATCGACATGAGCATCTGATCCGTGCCGACGTGCAACCAAATTCCCTTTCGCCGGTTGATCGAATGAAGGCAATTCAGCAAATACAGGAGAAAAAGGTGCGCTTCATAATCAGAACCATCGCGGCCGGAGCGATTTCGATCGCTGCCAGAATCATTATCAAGAAAATTCAGGAAAAAGACCAGCCCGATCCCTCGGTCCAACCCGCGGAGTAATCGGTCCCGCCTGCTGGCATCCGCTAGTCATAAAACGACCCCGGCAAATTCATCGTCGGCCCGCTTGGGATCGAAGATATTATTGTCCGCCAGCCATTTCTGGACGGCATCGATTTCAGGCGTTTCATAGGGGCGAAGGCCTCGTCCCGCTTTCCCCAGCCTCTCGATGGTTGCTATCAGCGAGCCGGTCTCGGCCATTGCGGCCAGTACCTCTTTTTGCTCGACCCCCAGATGCTCCGCCAGCAGATCGTTGCGTGTGCGCGCGATTTGCCCGGCAACCTCCTGGCTCGTCGCAACAGAAGCATCCAGCGCCACATCACACTCGCTATCAAACCCCAGCGAGCGGTTGTTGAAGTTGGAAGATCCGACGCGGAGATACTGATCGTCAACAATCAGGATCTTGGCGTGAACGTAGATCGGGGTTCCTTCGGCGGTAAACGGATGGAAAATCCGAAAGCGGCCATATCGGTCTTTCTCCCTTATGGCTTCATGCAGGCGGGCACGGGTGGAGTCCATGACTTCGGATTCAAGCCAGCCTTCGGCGCTTTGCGGATTGATGATGACGATTTCCGGTCCCGACTCCTCGGACAAACGGTCGGCGATAGCGGCGGCGATCCGTGCAGAGGCAAAATACTGGCTTTCCGCATATATGAAGTTTTTCGCGGCGCCGATCAGGTCCAGATATAGATTCTGGATTTCGTCAACCGCCTCCTGATCGTCCATTTCCGGCAGCGTCCGGGCAATCGCAATCGGACAATTGCTGAAATCGGCATCGAGGCCTTTGGGCCAGCAATCAGCCCTGGCCGTGACCGCTCGGAGCCGTTTGCCGCCGGCAGCGTGCCAATGTTGCTCGGCATATTCCGACAATCCCCGCGCAATGTCGCCCTGAACCACCATGGCGGCATCATGCCAGGGACCCCCATCATTGCCGTCCGGTTGCCGCCGGTACTTCTGCTCTTCGTCGTGGGACCGGGTATCCCAGCGATTGTTGGTGACGTCGATGCCGCCGCAAAAGGCAGTATCCTCATCAATGACAATGACCTTCTGGTGATGGGCAGCGCCAGCGGGATGATGGGCGTCGAGCTTGAAATGAACCCGGCGATGGAAATACCACCGGAGCAGCGTCATCAGCCCGCCGATCCGCAAGAATGCTTTCAGTGCCCCGGTGTCCCAGCGGAGCAGGTAGATTTCCAGATCCGGATTGTTTTTCAGCAACCATTCGAAATAGGCGCCAATCCGCAACGGACCCTCCAGCTGTTCCGCCGTATCGTGCATCTCCACCCGTTCGTCGAAATCCCAGCCGAGCAGCATGATCCGCTGCCTTGCCTGGGCCAGCGACTTGCGCACGGCCCGAAAATAATTCTCGCCGTCGATCAGGACCGCCGACCGGTCAGCATGCTCCACACGCCAGCAATTGCGACCGGGCTTAAAAATGTTCGCCATGGGCATCAACCTTTCCAGAGAGCGAGAGTTCCCCGCTATCACAATAATGCATGCAACCAATCCATTATTTCCGTGTTTGTGATGCATGGATGATCAAGCCGACGCCTCGCTCAACACCCTCGAGATATTGATCGCGCAATTGCATTCGATGTGGACCGGCCTCGTCAGCCTGCTCCCGGGCCTGGCCATTGCCATCCTGCTGCTGATCCTGACATGGATCGTCGCCAGATTCGCCACAAAAATTGCCGATCGCCTGACGTCCAAGACGGCGATGCGGCCATCGCTGCGCGAACTGGTCGATACGCTGGTCAAAATAGCCATCTGGATGGTCGGCCTGCTGATCGCGCTGACCATATTGCTGCCCGATCTGACGCCTGGCAGCCTGATCGCCGGACTGGGTGTCGGAACGGTGGCCATCGGCTTCGCCTTTCAGGATATTTTCGAGAATTTTCTCGCCGGCATATTGATCATGGTCCGCGAAAAGATGCGGATCGGAGATTATATCTCCTGCGAGGGTATCGAGGGCAGGGTCGAACAGATCATGCTCCGCGAAACGCATGTCCGAAAGATGTCCAACGAACTGACCATCGTTCCCAATTCGGTGCTGTTCAAAAATCCTGTCGAGATTCTGACCGACAAGGACCGGCGACGGCACGAAGTCGTTGTCGGCGTTTCCTATGACACCGATCTCGAGGAAGCGCGCAGCGTGATCAGGACGGCGCTCGAAAAATCCGAGGTCACCGATGACAGCAAGCCCCTTGATATATTTGCCTGCGAATTCAATTCCAGTTCGATCGATTTCAAACTGCGCTGGTGGGCCGGTTCGACCCAGCGCGACAGGCACGAGAGTCGCGACAGGGTGATCCGCGCAGTCAAGCGGGCGCTGGACGAGGCAGGCATAGAAATACCCTTCCCCTACGTCACTCACACGTTCAAGGAAGCTTTACCCATGGCTTCCGGCGGCCGTTGATGCTATTTTTCCCGCCGTCTGTTCCGCTTGAGGAACGCATCATTGGGCCGATCGTGGATCGCGGCACGGCGAGGAGAAATGCGATGGCGCAGTCAGGGTCATTTCAGAATCAGGCCCGCTCGGTCGATGCCAGGCTCGACAACGGCACCCATATCTGTCTGCGCCGGATCCGCCACTCCGACATCGAGCGTATCGAAGAGGGTATCAGCCAGATGTCCGACCAGAGCCGCTATCTGCGCTTTTTCTCCGGATCAAAAACCATGCCCCCTTCGGTCGTGGAACGTCTGGCAAGCGTCGACGGCACCCATCATCTGGCCTGGGGGGTGATCAATATGGACGAACCGGATCATCCCGCCATCGCCGCAGCGCATGTGTTCCGGGGGTCGCAGGCCAGCGACAGCGGCGAATTTGCGATCGCTGTTCTGGACCAGTATCACGGTCAGGGCGTCGCCCGCATATTGATGACCACGATCTTTCTCGACTGTTATTGCGAAGGTTTCCGGCAATTGCAGATCGACATTTTGCGGAGCAACAAGAAAGCATCCGGACTCGTCCGCTCCGTCGGCGCCACCCCCTGCGCGCTGGAAGGGCCGGTGGCCCAGTATAATCTCGTCATCCGGGACGCGATTTCAGCGCTGGAGAAAATGGAGAGTCCCCGCGCGATTCAGGATATCATGGCGGCATTTGCGGCAGACTGAAAACCGGTCGTGATATGATGGGGCGAAAATATTGGCCTTGATGGAACCAAAGCATTTGGGTGGCGTTATAGGTTAAATCTCAGGACGATGTTCGAGTTCACCTTCGATCCGGAGATTTGTGCCAGAAAACGCGGTCCCGGCCATTTGGCCCATGATCGTGTTTTCTGGCCCATCACCAAATAGCATCACGGGCGCGAAAGGACTGGCTAGGCCGAACGGTCATTGCTTGCTGACCGCCACGACCTTTTCCGATCTTGATTGCAGATCCTCGATATCCGGCTTGTAGTCGATGGCTCCGATGGCTCTTGCCAGAGCGTCGCGCGAGGCGTCGGCGGCGGCAACGGCAAATAGCGGCGGCCAGGACTTGGCAAGGGCCAGCAAACAGAGCTGGATGCGTTGCTGTACCTCCACCATGCCGGAACCGTCGCGGGCAATCTTGGTAAAGAAATCGGTGAACAGGTCGCGCATTTCTATTTCGGGACCGTGCACTCTGGAATAGCGGACGTCTTCGGGCTCGGCGCTCGCTTCGGCGAAGGCCTCGAAGCAGCGCAGTCCGCTGTCCAGGACGGAAATCGCCGTGCCGGGATCATTCACGGCCGGGGACAACGCCCGGGAGGCAATCTCGGAAAGCACCACCAGGCCAAATCGGGGGTCCTGGTCAAAGCTGCGGTCATGCTCGACCAATATGGCATCCTGAAACGGCTTCGGATCCAGTGTGCTTGCCTCTTCGCCGGAAAGATAGAGCAAAGGCCGGGCCGGATAGATAAGCTTTCCCGGGTGTATCGCGAGATACACCATCAGCCCGTGTTTTTCGGCCGTTTCGTCCAATAGTTTCATATCGACAGAAGTGACCACGCCGCTCGCGATATCGCAGCGGACGGCAATGGCATCCGACGGGATAGCGACGGATGGCAGCGCGTGGAGGAACGGATGTTGGCCATGCCAGCGCAGCGCTTTCGCGGTTGCCTGCTCCACGCGCTCGATCAGGTCATTCATTCTCCCGAAGGTGGAAAGCTGATGAATCCAGTTGATCAGCGTGCCGGTGATGAGGATGATCACACTAATCGTGGCGAAGAACAGGATGATGCGACCGCGATCATCATAAAATCCCGCGGAAAGACCGATGATGCCGACGATGCTGAACAGAAACGTGCCGAGAAATGTCGACAGCGCATTTTGCGAACGGTCATCGGCAAGCATCAGGGCGATCGTGCGGGGGGTGGCGGTGCTGGTTGCCGAACTATAGGCCGATACCATGATGGAAACGGAAAATGCGATGACCGCCAGCATGCTGGACGCCAGAATCGTCAATATGTCGCCCACCGAACCGCTCGCGAGTTCCATGTCCGATTCATAGGGAATCAGGGGGCCGATCCACTCCGCAGCCACCGCGGCGACAATCGCAGCCACACTGAAAAGCATCGCCCGGAACCAGATTTTTTCCGGCAACCGCGAGATATATTTCTTCAGTTCCAGGATCATGTGCGGCCCTCTTTCAACCGTGCGGATGCGGACAGTCCGGAACCCCGCTCGATCGGGTTCGCGGTCGGTGCTGCGTCTATCATTCCGAACATCTGCCGGCGATAGCTTTTTTTGGATGCGCCTGCCAGCGCGCTTTCCCGTGTCCGGGGATCAGGGCGAAGTCCAAGACGGCAGACGAAATCCGCAGACGGATCCCGAACCGCAGAATTCCGGCACGGGGTTGGCCAATGATCTTCAATATTCAGGCCTTCCAGCATCCGGCGAGATGGTCGTCGGTCATCCCGATCGCCTGCATATAGGCGTAGATGATGGTACTGCCGACAAAGCTCATCCCGCGTTTCTTCAGCTTTCTGGAAATGGCGTCGCTGGTCGGTGAGGTGCTCGCCATTTCGGAAAAATGCGTGGGGCGATTGACGGGGGGCGGGCCGTCCAGATGGTCCCAGAGCCAGGCATCGAAGCTGCCGAATTCCTGCTGCATCTCGAGAAAGACCCGGGCATTTTTGCGGACCGAGATAATCTTCAGCCGATTGCGGATGATCCCCGGCTCTTCGCGCAACGCTTCCAGCTCCGCGTCACCCATCGCGGCACAGCTGTCGATATCAAACCCGTGAAAGGCATTTCGATAGCCTTCGCGCTTGCGCAGCACGGTCTCCCAGCTCAGCCCGGCCTGGGCGCCTTCGAGGATCAGATTCTCGAACAGCAAACGGTCATCATGGACCGGCACGCCCCATTCCCGGTCGTGATAGTCGCCGTAAAATTCCCTGCCCGCCTGGCCGCCAAAGCAGCGCTGTTTTCCGTCCGTTCCCGTCACTGTCATGGAACAGGATTAGCGTCCCGGAAGGATGGCGACAATGTTATTCGGCAGGCTGTATATCCGGAGCACGCCCGGATGAAGGCGTCCACCAGCCGATCCGACGCTTGACCCAGTTGAGCAGCCGGGGGATCGGCGCGTTGCGATCCATCCATTCCGCGTAATCCTTGTAGACCGGATCGCCCAGTAGATGCTTTTCCTCGGTCTTGGCGCGCCAGTAATAGACGCCGCTGACGACCGCCATCAGCGCGGTATTGCGCACAAAATCCGCAATGCTGCCGGACGTCACCAGAAATGGCATGCTGGCCAGCCACCAATAGGCATTTTTTGCCAGATAGGCGGGATGCTTGGTCCAGCTATAGGGACCATGGGTAAGGATGCCGCGATGGGTCAGATTCGAAAAGCGAAGGCCAAAGGCGACCGTTGCCCAGGCATAGATCCCGGTGAGGAAAACCAGAATCCCGCCCCAGATCCACAGGATGGTGGTCTGGCCCTCGAACCAATAGGCCCAGTCTGCGGTGTTCACATGATAGTTGAGCGGGCCGTTGTCGCCCATCAGAATGAACGGCGGATAGCACATCAGGGCCGCGACCCAGCCTGCCAGATAGGGATTTGCGGTCCGGATATGCGCATCCAGAGGCTTGATCGTCAGCAGATAGCCGACCGTTGCAAACTGGACATCGACAACAAACATCGCGATGATCAGCCAGCGTGCAATCGCCACCGGATCGCCGTTGATTTCAGAGAGATCCAGCCGGACGAGATCGCCGAAGCCACCCGGAACGATCGATAGCATGAAGGCGAGGAAAAAGCCCTTCACCGCCCAGGCCCGCAGATGATGATAGATCTGTTCGCGCTCGAATTCTCCCCTCCCACCGGTCAGCAACTGGCCCAGATGCCAGGCACCATCGCGTGGTTCGACGGTGAAGCGATCCATGAACAGCAGGTAGGGAATGGACAGCCCGATCAACCAGGGGGCCGCCGCCGCCATCAGATCCATGGAAAATTGATATTGTCCCGTCCAGTACCAGCGACCAACACAATAAATGGTCGCGATAAGCCCCCAGGTCGCCCACAGGCCGATGAGTTTCACCAGACTGATGTCGAACGTCGCCCTGAGCGCTTTCGGGTTTTGCCAGTCGATCCCGGTCGATGGCCGCAAATGGACCTTGTCCATCAGCAGCGACCAGACCACCATCGGTAGCGCACAGGCAAGACAGGCAGCGAGCGCCGAATAGGGCCCATCCATCCCATATTGCCGGGCGATCAGGACCCAGCAGGCCAGTCCGATCAGGCCGGCCACGCCCACGCCATGCGACACCGCCGACCGGGGGCGCGGATCATCGCTTCTGGATTGATGTCCAAACATGCGCTTGTTCTAGCCAATAATGGTAAGCAAGCGGTGAACAGAGCAGGACTGACGAAAAATCCTCCGATTCGCCTAGGAAAATCGTCTCGGATCGCCTATATCCTCCTGTAAAGCTGGGCGGAATCAATTTGATGATGGAAAACGGAAATCTTATGAAAAATATCGGACTTTCGCTCTCGGTCTCGATCCTGATGGTGGCTTGCAGCAACGGCGGTGGCGCGCAGGCAACGGGAAGCACGGCCGGAGAAATGCAGACGGAGAATGATATTTCGCCGATTGATCGCAAGCCCTTCAACAGCAGCGCAATCGCGACTTTTGACGAACCCTGGGCGATGACCTTTCTGCCCGATGGCCGGATGCTGGTCAGCGAAAAGGCCGGAAAGCTGCAGCTGGTTGATGCCAAGGGTCAGAAAACCGAAATCGCAGGCGTACCCGAAGTCGATTATGGCGGTCAGGGGGGCTTCGGCGACATCGTCCTCGCCCCCGATTTTGCGAACAGCAACATGGTCTATCTCAGCTGGGTCGAGGCGGGTGAGGATGATACCCGCGGCGCCGTCGTGGGCCGGGCCCGGCTGGAACTGAAGGGCCAGAAGCCCGCTCTGAAAAATCTCCAGACGATCTGGAAGCAGAAGCCCAAGGTGACCGGCCGCGGCCATTATTCCCACCGCATCGCCTTTTCCCCCGATGGCGAATATCTGTTCATCGGGTCGGGCGACCGGCAGAAATTCGATCCGGCGCAGGATATGGAAAGCAATCTCGGGAAGATCGTCAGATTATATCCCGACGGAAGCGTTCCGAAGGACAACCCGTTTGTCGACCAGGAAGATGCGCTTGCTGAAATCTGGTCGCTGGGCCATCGCAATATATTGGGCCTCGCCTTCGACAGCGAAGGGCGTTTGTGGAACCAGGAAATGGGGCCGAAGGACGGCGACGAACTCAACCTCGTCCAGCGCGGTGCCAATTACGGCTATCCGATCGTTTCGGAGGGTGACCATTATGACGGAAAGAAAATTCCGGATCACGACACGCGGCCAGAATTCGTAGCCCCGAAAGTGGCCTGGGTGCCGACGATTGCACCCAGCGGCATGATCATTTATTCCGGCGAGATGTTCCCGGCCTGGAAAGGCAGTGCCTTCATCGGCGGCCTTGCCAGTCAGGCATTGATCCGGGTCAGTTTCGACGGCGATAGCGCCCGGGAAGCCGAGCGCTTCCTGATGGGCAACCGGATCCGAGAAGTCGAACAGGGGCCGGATGGGGCGATCTATGTTCTGGAAGACGGCGAGGGCGGCCGCATGCTCAGGCTGACACCGCCCAAATAGGTTTTTCGCCCGGACTTATTGCGACGCGGTGGTTGTCGTTCCGGACAGGTCGCTCAGGAAACTGCGGACCCGCTTGGCATTGGCACCCAGATCGTGGACGCCGACGCGGCTGACTGATCGGACGTCGATGATGCTGGCGGCGCCATCTTCCACCGCTCTGGCTCGAACGACAATATCATCCTTGAACCGGAACAGAGAAATCGTATCGGTTGCTTCCAGACGGCCCGCCTCCGGGTCGACGCTGACAATTTCCCAGCCGCGATCCGTTGCCAGCCGCCTGGCTTTCTCGATTACCACAGCGACCGGCTGATCAATGCGGACCGACCGAATGTCCGGATAGGCATCCTGATGCAATGTCGCCCAGCGCTGACGGGGATTCATCCCGCGCATGTCCTTGTCATCCACACCCGGAATATTGTCCCAATTGTCGGCGCGCAGGGTCAGGGCGGAAAACTGTGGCGGATCGGCAAGATCAGTGGTGATGTCATGAATTGCCGGCAGCGTCAGCATCGCGTGGGCATAGGGAATCATGAAGGCCAGGAAACCAAGCGATGCGACCATGCCGAGCCCGGTCAGCGGCCAGCGGGTCTTGCGGCCCTTGCGCCGGTTCAGCACGATCAGGCCAATGGCGAGGATCAGGGTGATCACCGCAATCAGCAGGGTCCACGGTATCACGGCAAGACCCGCCTGCCAGTTCCACAGTCCGATGCCGCTGCCCCAGGCGGCAACGAAGAACGCAATCGGGGCGCCCACACCGAACAGCGCGATAAGGGCACCCCTCGGATCGCGCCGCAGGGATGCCAGTCTGGCCGGCTTCGCCCGGGCAGTTGCTGCGGGGGTTTCGTTGGCGGCTGGTTCGCTAGCCTGATTCTCGTCCATCACGCGCATACTCCCTTGACCTGGCCATCTTCTAGCCTGCGCACCACCATCTTGCAATTGCAACCTATCCGGCTCGACTTTTGTGGTGAAGCGGAGTAGCGCGCGCTTTTCCAGCAAACATGAGACCACCCTATTGACCAGCATCATTCCTCTCGCGGAAATTGATCCGCAACTCGTCGAAGCCCTGCTTGATTCCGCCTTCGGCACGGATCGCCACGACCGCACCGCCTATCGGTTGCGCGACGGCGCGGCCATGCTCGAAGGCCTGTCGCTGGCCGCGGTGGACCAGGAAAAACACGAACTGCTCGGCTCCATTCAATGCTGGCCCGTCGCCCTGACCGATGAAGCGGGAAAGAAGCACCCGATGATCATGGTCGGCCCGGTGGCCGTCTACCCCGATTTCCAGGGCGAGGGTATCGGTCGGGCGATGATGGCGGCCTTGCTGAAGGAGATCCAGCCGGAGGACCCGTTGCCGCTGGTGATGATCGGCGACCCGGAATATTATGAACGGTTCTTCGGTTTTACCGCCGAGGGCACCGCGGGCTGGTCGCTGCCCGGGCCATGGGAGCCATCGCGGTTGCTGGTCCGCAGCAACCCGGCACATCCCTTGCCGAAGACCGGCATGCTCGGCCCCTGGATATAATAGCGCGTCTAAGGCTTTACAGAAATGGCGCCGGGCAATAGTCCGGTTGCATGCCTTATACGCCACCCCCCGAACTGGCCTCGCTTTCCATCGCGGAAATAGCAAAATTGGCCGCAGCACAGAAACTGCCGCCCGTCGATCAGTGGGACCCGCAGGAGACCGGCGACAGCGAGATGCGAATCGCGGCCGACGGCACATGGTATCATCACGACGATCCGATCCGGCGTCCGGCCATGGTGCGCGCCTTTTCCAGCATCCTGCGGCGGGAAGCCGATGGCAGCTTTGCGCTGGTCACACCCTATCAGAAGCTGGCCATCCTGGTGGAAGACGCTCCGTTCGTCGCGGTGGAACTGGAGAGCGAGGGCAGCGGCACCGAACGGACGCTGGCCTTTCGCCTCAACACCGACCATCTGGTGGTCGCCGGCACCGACCATCCGCTACGCGTTGGCGCGGACAGGCCGCAGCCCTATCTGCAGGTCCGAGACGGTCTGGAGGCGGTGCTCGCCCGGCCGGTCTATTATCAGCTCGCCGAACTGGCGCTGGAAGAAGGCGCGGATCCCGTCGGCATCTGGTCGGGGGGTAAATTCTTTCCGATGGCGAGTGGCGCATGAGCTTGCGCGACCGGCTCGAAAAGGCACTGGTGAAGGGGCATGAAAATGACCTCGACCATCTGCTCTACAGCGAGCGCGACCATATCGACGATCTCAAGATACTCCGCGATGCGGCGGTGCTGATCGCGGTGACCGACCGGCCCGATCCCGGTGTCATCTTCGTCCAGCGCCCGAAATATATGCGCAATCATCCCGGGCAGGTCGCCTTTCCCGGCGGCAAGATCGATCCCGGCGATCGCGACCCGATCGATGCGGCGCTGCGCGAGGCGCATGAGGAAGTGGCGCTCGACCGCAGCCATGTCGATATCATCGGCATGACCGACACGTTCCAGTCGGGCAGCGGCTACAATATCCAGCCGGTGCTGAGCGTGATTCCGCCCGACCTGCCCTTTGTCGCCGATCCCACCGAAGTGGAAAGCTGGTTCGAAGCGCCGCTCGATTTCCTGTTCGACCCCAGGAACCGCACGATCCACGAAGGCATCTGGAACGGGCGCAAGCGGCATTATTACGAGATCTACTGGCAGGATTATCGCATCTGGGGAATTACCGCCGGGATCCTGAACAATCTGGGAAAGAGACTGGGCTGGGAAACATGAAACTGCCGCCGTCAGACTGGACAAAGCGACGCGGCCTCGCGGCCCTGATCGCGGCGCTGGGCGGCAAGGCGCGGTTCGTCGGGGGTGCCGTGCGCGACAGCTTGCTGGGATTCGCGGTCAAGGACGTCGATATCGCCACCCCGCTGCTGCCGGAGGATGTGATCGACCGGCTCAGGGCGGCATCGATCAAGGTCATCCCCACCGGCATCGACCATGGTACGGTGACCGCCGTGCTGCCCGACGGGCCGGTCGAGATCACGACCCTTCGCCGCGATGTTTCCACCGACGGCCGGCGGGCGACGGTGGCATTCAGCGATGACTGGCAGGAGGATGCGGCGCGGCGCGATTTTACCATCAATGCGCTTTCTGCCGATCCCGGAACACTGGAGATCCACGACTATTTCGGTGGCCTGGCAGATCTCGACGCGCGCCGGATCCGCTTCATCGGTTCGGCAGCGGAACGGATTGCGGAAGACCATCTGCGGATCATGCGCTATTTCCGCTTTCTGGCGCGCTTTGGCCAGCAGGAGCTGGAGCCGGAAGCCTTCCGGGCCTGCGTTGCCGCTGCGCCGAGGCTGGAGCAGCTGTCCCGCGAAAGGGTCGCCGACGAACTGCTGAAAATACTCGCGACCGACGATCCGCGTCTGGCTGTCGGCACGATGCTCGACGCCCGTATTTTCGACCATATCATCGCCGGGACCGACGAGCAGGCTGGAGCCCTGTTGAACTTGCTGGTCACCCGCGAACAGGTCCACGCGATTGCGCCGGATGCCGTCCGACGCCTGGTGGCGCTGCTTCCGAAGGATCGGAGCGAAGCGGGCGCCATCGCCAGAAGCCTGAAGCTCTCGAAGAAGCTGCAGCGGGCGATTGTGGAGCGTCTGCCCGTTGACACCGGGGACGCCAAGCAAGCGGGCGCAGGTCCGTTCCAGGGCGAAAAGGACATCCGCGCGCTGGCCTATCGCACCAGCATCGAGACCGCCCGCGATATCGCCCTGCTGTTCGCCGACGATGCCGCTTTGCCCGATCTGCTGGCCCGGCTCAAGGACTGGCAGCCACCCGTCCTGCCGCTGACCGGCGGCGATCTGATCGAGCGAGGCCTGAAGCCGGGTCCGATTGTCGCGCGGACATTGGCGCAGATCGAACAGGCGTGGATCGACAACGGCTTTCCGGATGAAAAATGGCTGAGGGAATATGTCGACACTCTTGATTTCAGCCGCGGGACATGAGCAAAGTCTGACGGAGACAGAAACAGGATTTGGCGGGCCAAGCGCCCGGTCAGGCAATAAGAAGAGAGGCACGAGATGACAGAGGCTGCGGCAAAGAACGATCCGGTCGAATTGATGGCATCGCCGCGTGGCGACGACCCGACCCATTGCACGGCAGTGGACTATGACCGGCTCTATCGGGAAAGCATCGAGGATCCCGACGCCTTCTGGTCCCGCCAGGCCGAACGGCTCGACTGGGAAAAGGCCCCGGCCACGATAGCCAACTGGTCCTTCGACCCGGTCGCGATCAAATGGTACGAGGATGGCGTCCTGAACATCTGCCACAACGCGGTCGACCGTCACGTCGCTGCCGGCAAGGGCGATGTCACCGCGCTGATTTTCGAACCCGACGATCCGCAATCGCCCGGCCGGACGATCAGCTATGCCGCGCTGCAGGCCGAGGTCATCAAGATGGCCAACTGCCTGAAGAAAATGGGAGTCAGGAAAGGCGACCGCGTCACCATCTACATGCCGATGATCCCGGAAGGCGCCTTTGCCATGCTTGCCTGCGCCCGGATCGGCGCGATCCACAGCGTGGTGTTCGGCGGTTTTTCGCCCGACGCGCTCGCTGGCCGGATCGAGGATTGCGACAGCAGATTCGTGGTCTGCGCCGATGGCGGCCTGCGCGGCGGCAAGCCGGTGCCGCTCAAGACCAATGTCGATGCGGCGCTGGAAAAGGTTGCGGTCGATGCCGTGCTGGTGATCAACCATACGGACAGCGAGGTCACCATGACCGAGGGCCGCGACCACTGGTATCACGAACTCGGGGCGGACGTCTCCGATGCCTGCCCCTGCGAACCGATGAACGCGGAGGATCCGCTGTTCATTCTCTATACGTCCGGTTCGACCGGCAAGCCCAAGGGCGTGCTGCACACCACCGGCGGCTATGCCGTCTGGGTCGCGACGACCTTCCACTATGTGTTCGACTATCAGCCCGGTGAAGTCTTCTGGTGCTCGGCCGATATCGGCTGGGTCACCGGCCACAGCTATATCGTCTACGGACCGCTGATCAACGGTGCCACCGAGATCATGTTCGAAGGCGTCCCCAACTATCCCGATCATGGCCGCTTCTGGGAAGTGGTCGAAAAGCACAAGGTCAATATTTTCTACACCGCCCCGACCGCGATCCGCGCCCTGATGCGCGAAGGCGACGGCCCGGTGAAGGCCCATGACCGCTCGTCGATCCGCCTGCTCGGCACGGTCGGCGAACCGATCAACCCGGAAGCCTGGCTCTGGTATTATAATGTCGTCGGCGACGGCAATTCGCCGATCATCGACACTTGGTGGCAGACTGAAACCGGCGGCGTGATGATCACCACCCTGCCCGGCGCGCATGGCATGAAACCGGGCAGCGCCGGAAAACCCTTCTTCGGCGTCCAGCCGCAGCTGGTCGACGGCGACGGCAAGATACTGGACGGCGCGACCGACGGCAACCTGTGCATCACCGCCAGCTGGCCGGGCCAGGCGCGCAGCGTCTACGGCGACCACGAGCGCTTCATCCAGACCTATTTCAGCACCTACAAGGGCAAATATTTCACCGGCGACGGCTGCAAGCGCGACGCCGACGATTATTACTGGATCACCGGCCGGGTCGACGATGTCATCAACGTCTCGGGCCATCGCATGGGCACGGCGGAGGTCGAAAGTGCCCTCGTCTCCCACCCCAAGGTCGCCGAGGCGGCGGTGGTCGGCTATCCGCATGACATCAAGGGTCAGGGGATTTACTGCTATGTCACGCTGAACGCGGGCGAGCCATCGTCCGAGGAACTGGTGGCCGAGCTGCGGCTCCATGTCCGCAAGGAAATCGGCCCGATCGCCACCCCGGACCATCTGCACCTGACGCCGGCCCTGCCCAAGACCCGCTCGGGCAAGATCATGCGCCGCATCCTGCGCAAGATCGCCGAGAACGACCATCGGGCGCTGGGTGACACGTCGACGCTGGCCGATCCCGGCGTGGTCGATTCGCTGGTGGAAGGTCGATTGAACAGATAATGTGCTCCGCACTCGATGCGGAGCTCTGGCGGCAAGAACTGTTCTTTATGGCGCAGGGCTCCGCATCAAGTGCGGAGCCCTGCGCAGGCAGCTATCCCTCTCCCGTCGGCTCCGCTTCGCGCGTCCGTGAGATGGGCCCCTGCCTGCGCAGGGGCAGGCGGCCTCGCCTACCCCTCAAAACCCACAAACACCGCCGCCTCGTCCACCGGCTTGCGCGTCGATACGACCGCGTTTGCCGGAAAGCTTTCGTCCGGCCAGCCCAGCGCGATGCTCTTCATGATCACCTGGTCGTCGGCGATCCCGGCATGTTCGCGGACCACCGGCGACTGCATGATGCCCTGGCTGTTGATCACCGTGCCCAGCCCCCGCGACCAGGCCGCGTTGACCAGCGCGGTCGCCACCGCGCCGCAGTCGAACGGCGTGTCGTCGCTGCCGTCGACTGCGCGGTCATAGGTGATGATCACGCAGACCGGCGCATCGAATTGCCGGAATCCCCGCATCACCCAGTCCTGCCGCGCCTCCTTGTCGTCGCGCTCGATCCCCATCGCCGAAAACAGCTGCTTCGCCACGCCGATCTGCCGCTCGCGGTGCGGACCTTCAAAGGCCGGTCCGGTCCGGAATTCGCGTGACTGCGGCACGCCGGCCAGCATCCGTTCGGTATTGCCGGCGCGGATTTTCTCCAGCGGCTCGCCGGTGATGACATAGAAACTCCAGGGCTGTGTATTCATCGAGGATGGCGCGCGCATCGCCAGTTCGAGAATCTCCTCGATCAGTTCCTTCGGTACGGGTTCCTGCTTGTATCCGCGGATGCTGCGACGACCGAGAACAACTTCATCAAACTGCATGACTGGCTCCATTTGCAAATATCCGCTGCTGGCTAGCGGACAAATGAAGCCATGCAAAGCCCGCTCTTGCCAGGGACCGGATGACGGGCGTTATCCGGCGCTCTATTTGGGTGCACACGGCCGACAATCTGCTAAGCCCGATGCATGAAAGACCATTTCGAACGCCACAAGCAGCCCTGGACCAGCGAAGAGGTGCAGAAGCTGCACGCCTTTGCCAAGAAGGGCATGACTCTCAAGGCCATCGCCAAGGCGCTGACCCGCAGCGAGGAATCGATCCGGACACGTGCCAAACAGGACAAGCTGAAAATCGCCAAGAAGCGCTGAGCGAGCAGCAGCCGAACCGGTCCGGCCAAAAGCGGGCTATCCCCGCGGCACCCGGATCTTGTCGACCAGCCAGGCAATCTCTCTCGGCGGCGCGCTGGTATATTTCGCCACCACAATCGCCACCGCGAAATTCAGCAGCATCCCGATCACGCCGATGCCCTCCGGCGATATCCCGAACAGCCAGTTGGCCGCGACATTGCTTTCCGGCGACCAGAGCTTGAACCAGCCGATATAGAGAAAGGTGAAGCCGAGGCCCGTCACCATCCCGGCAATCGCGCCCTCGCGGTTCATACGCTTGGAGAATATGCCCATGAAGATCGCCGGGAACAGCGAAGCGGCGGCCAGGCCAAAGGCAAAGGCGACCACCTGCGCGACCCAGCCGGGCGGATAGATGCCCAGATAGCCAGCCACAACGATCGCGGCGGTGGCGGCGAGGCGGGCGGCCAGCAACTCACCCTTCTCGGTAATCTGCGGCCGGAAGGTGCTCTTCAGCAGATCATGGCTGATCGACGAGCTGATCACCAGCAGCAGTCCTGCCGCCGTCGACAGCGCCGCCGCCAGACCACCCGCCGCGACCAGCGCGATCACCCAGCCGGGCAGATTGGCGATCTCGGGATTGGCCAGCACCATGATATCGCGGTCGACATAGACTTCGTTGGGGCCATCGTCCGCCGCCGCATTGGCGACCACCCGCTCGCCATGGGTGCCCGTCTTTTCGGCAAATTCCGGCGCGCCCTGGAACGCGTCGCCAGTCCCCAGCTGCATCCGGCCGTCATCATTCTTGTCGCGCCAGGCGATCAGGTCATTGCTCTCCCAGTTCTTGAACCAGGCGGGCGCCTGCGAATATTCGACATTGTTGACGCTGTCGATGAAGTTGAGCCGGGCAAAGGCACCGACCGCCGGCGCCGTCGTATAGAGCAATGCGATGAACACCAGCGCCCAGCCTGCCGACTTGCGCGCATCCGATGCCTTCGGCACGGTGAAGAAACGCACGATCACATGCGGCAGGCCCGCCGTCCCGACCATCAGCGCCGCGGTGATGCAGAAGACATCGATCATCGACTTGCTGCCATCGGTATAGGCGGCAAAACCCATGTCCTGCAGCACCAGATCCAGCTTCTGCAGCACATAGAGACCGGAGCCGTCATTGACCGTCGATCCCAGCCCCAGTTGTGGCACCGGATTGCCGGTGACCAGAAAGCTGATGAAAAAGGCCGGCACCATATAGGCGAAGATCAGCACGCAATATTGCGCGACCTGGGTATAGGTGATGCCCTTCATCCCGCCCAGCACGGCATAGACGAAGACAATGCCCATGCCGATGATCACGCCGAGATTGATCGGCACGTCGAGAAAGCGCGAAAAGACGATGCCGACGCCGCGCATCTGCCCGGCGATATAGGTGAAACTGATGAAGATCAGGCAGATCACCGCGACCACCCGCGCGGCTTTCGAATAATAGCGCGTGCCGATGAAATCGGGCACCGTATACTGGCCGAATTTCCGCAAATAGGGCGCAAGCAGCAGCGCCAGCATCACATAGCCGCCGGTCCAGCCCATCAGATAGACCGAGCCGTCATAGCCGGAAAAGGCGATGATCCCGGCCATCGAGATGAAGCTCGCCGCCGACATCCAGTCCGCGGCCGTCGCCATGCCGTTGACCACCGGATTGACGCCACCGCCAGCGACGTAGAATTCCTTGGTCGTGCCCGCGCGCGAGGCGATCGCAATGCCGATATAGAGCGCGAAGGACAGGCCGACGAACAGATAGATGAGGGTCTGGGTTGCCATCAGCCGCGCTCAGTCATCGAGATCATATTGGCGCTCGATCCGCTTCATGCGGACGCTGTAGAAGACGATCAGCAGGATGAAGAAATAGATCGCCCCCTGCTGCGCGAACCAGAATCCTAGCGGATAGCCGCCCAGGGCAAACCGGTCGAGAAAATCGCGGAACAGGATCCCCGCGCCAAAAGACACGACGAACCAGATCGTCATCAGCGTACAGAGCAGCCGGATATTCTGTGACCAGTAAGCCGTTTCAATGGCGCTGGTCTCCCCGTCCTGTTCAGGCGCATCCGGGCTTTCATCGGACATGCTCGCCTCCCTCCACTTATTGTTCTTGCCGTTCAAGCTAGAGGCAGAGGCGAGATAGCGCAAACATGTTTTATGGTCAGGGAGCTATCCCCCCTCTCCCGTGAGGGAGAGGGTTGCGCAGACTTACGAACTTGTTCGTTAGTCGTAGCTGGGTGAGGGTGTACTGCGCTTCGAATTGAAGAACAGCCTCATCCAACTGTGCCTAATTCGCTCCGCGAATAAGGCTCCATATCCTTCTCCCTCACGGGAGAAGGGACACCCATCAATCGAACTTGCCCGTCTTCGGAAAACCCGTTGGCGGCAGCCGTCCCGCCGCACCGCGCGCGACCCGCCACATGGTCAGGTCATTCTCGGTCCGCGTGCGCCCCGTGTCTCCGCCCATCGCCCAGCTCAGGCCTTCCTCCAGCCGGAACACAATCGCATCGGACAGCCCGCCATCCTTGTAGCGTTGCAGCATCACGCCCTGCCCCTTGGACATTTCGGGCATTTCGGAAAGCGAGAAGACCACCAGCTTGCGGTTCTCGCCGATCGCCGCGACATGGTCGGCATTTTCGGGCACCGGCCGAACGACCAGCAGTTTCGCGTCGCCCTTGAGATTGGCGACCTGCCGGCCCTTCTTGGTTTCCGCCACGACATCGGCGATAGTGCAGATAAAGCCGCGACCCCAGGTCGAGGCAATCAGCAGTTTGCCCTTCATGTCGGCGACCATCAGCGCAATCGGCTCGGCGCCGGCTTCCAGGTCGACCATCGACCCGACCGGCTCGCCAAAGCCGCGCGCGCCGGGCAGCTTGTCGGCTCCGATCGTGTAGAAGCGACCATTGTCGCAGGCCATCAGCAGCTTGTCCGTGGTCTGCGCGTGGAATGCATATTTCGGACCGTCGCCTTCCTTGAACTTGAAGCTGTCGGGCTGCGACAGGTCGGCATGGCCCTTCATCGCCTTGATCCAGCCGCGCTTGGACATGATCACGGTGACCGGCTCCTTCTCGATGAAGGCTTCGAGCGAGATTTCCCGCGCCGGGGCCGCCTCGATCAGCATCGTGCGTCTTTTGCCCAGTTCCGTGTCCTCGGCATAGAGCTTGCGCAGGTCCGCGAGATCCTTCTTCAGCCGCGTCTTCTGCCGCGCCGGACTGTCGATCAGCTTTTCCAGCCCGTCGCGTTCCGCAAGCAGCTTGTCCCGTTCGCTGCGCAATTCCATTTCTTCCAGCTTGCGCAAGGACCGCAGCCGCATGTTGAGGATCGCTTCGGCCTGGCGGTCGGTCAGCTTGAACTCGTCCATCAGCATCGGCTTGGGTTCATCATGATTGCGGATGATCTCGATCACCCGGTCGAGATTGAGATAGGCGATGATATAGCCTTCGAGCAGCTCCAGCCGCGCGGCAATCTTGTCGAGCCGGTGCTGCGACCGGCGCACCAGCACTTCGATCTGATGCGTGATCCAGTGTTGCAACACCTCCTTGATGCCCATCACCTTGGGCACGCGGTCCTTGTCGAGCACATTCATGTTGAGCGAGAAACGATTTTCCAGATCGGACATCCGGAACAGGGCGTTCATCAGGTCCTCGGGATCGACCGCCCGGCTTTTCGGTTCCAGCACGATCCGTACCTGTTCATCCGATTCATCGCGGATATCGGCGAGGATCGGCAGTTTCTTGTCCGCGATGATCTGCGCAATCTGCTCGATCAGCTTGCCCTTCTGCACCTGATAGGGAATCTCGGTGACGACAATCTGCCACGCCCCGCGCCCTTCCGCGTCTTCCTTCTCCCACTTGCAGCGCACCCGCATCGCGCCGCGGCCGCTTTCATAGGCGGCGTCGATCACCGGTTTCGGATCGACCAGCGTTCCGCCGGTGGCCAGGTCCGGTCCCTTGATGATCGCCATGATCTCGGCATGCTCTGCCCTGGGAGAATCGATCAGCAGGGTGGCGGCATCGATAATCTCGTGGACATTGTGCGACGGTATGCTGGTCGCCATGCCCACAGCAATGCCGCTGGCACCATTGGCGAGCAGATTGGGAAACAATCCCGGCATGACCTCCGGCTCTTCATCCTCGCCATTATAGGTCGGCTTGAAATCGACCGTGCCCTCGTCGAGGCCGTGCATCAGCTCGATCGCGGCGCGCGTCAGCCGGGCCTCGGTATAGCGATAGGCCGCCGCATTATCGCCGTCGATATTGCCGAAATTCCCCTGCCCGTCGACCAGCGGATAGCGCAGCGAGAAAGTCTGGGCGAGCCTGACCATCGCGTCATAGACCGACTGGTCTCCGTGCGGATGATATTTGCCGATCACATCACCGACCACCCGGGCACATTTCTTGTAGCCCTGCGACGGCTCCAGCTTGAGCAGCCGCATCGCCCAGAGCAGGCGGCGATGCACGGGTTTCAGACCATCGCGCAGGTCCGGCAGCGACCGCGCGGTGATCGTCGACATCGCATAGATCAGATAGCGTTCCGACAGCGCCGCATCGAACGGCGCCTCGACGATCGCATCAAATTCATCTTCGGGAGCCGCTTCGGGCGCATCGGTTACATCACTCATGCCGCAGGCGATAGCAGGGTGGATTCCCGGTTGGTAGGGGGAAAGTGGTCTCGCGATGAAGAGACGCCGTTCCCCGGCGCAGGCCGGGGCACGGCTTCAAGCCAACGGCCGCTCGCTGCGATAGTATAGAAAGGCAAACCACAGCGCCACCGCGCCCAGCAGATGCCAGACCGCATGGCCCTGCAACAGGCTGTCCGGCTGGCACAACTGGCCGCGCTGGTCGAGATTCCAGATCGTGAAGGCGACAATATTGGCGATCAGGCCGGCAACATAATAGCCGGTGCGCACGTTCGGGCGCAGCGATCTGGCAAAGACCAGCTCCACCAGGATCGCGATGCCCAGAATGACGGCAAACAGCCAGCGCCGGACCTCCGGCAATGCATAGAGTATTCCGACAAGCACCGCGCAAAGCAGCGCATAATAGACCAGCGCCCGCCGATCCGGAATGTTTCGCCATTTCGCCAGCGCGCTGACCAGAAAGAAACCGCTGATCAGATACATGCCCAGCACATCGAAAAACTGGCCCCACAAGGTCAGCGTCGCGTGCAGCAAAAGCGATCCGATCCCGACAATGATTGCCGCCACACCCAGAATGCTGGCGGCCAGCGGCGGAAAGGCGGACATCCAGTCGCGCGACCGGGCCATCAGGAACATCAATAGCCCGGCAAAGACAAAGCCGAAGGACGACAGGCTGTTGGCCGGCTGCAGCAGCAGCGCGCCCACCCTCGGCATTTCGCAGAAACAGCGGGTATCGGTGCAGCTGGCCGGCGCGAACCGCCCCCAGTCCGGCCCGACCAGCTCGAGCAGGGCGATCGTGATCGCGGCGAGCAACACGGTCAGCGCGGCCGCCGCAACCAGGCGGCGGCCCGCAATCGTCACCGCGCCAGCCATTCCGCCGGCAGCGCAAGTCCTTCGCGTTCATTGTCCCAGATGATGCTCATGATCCACCAACGCCCGGAACAATCGATGCCATCGTTCCACAGATGGACCATATTCACCCCGCGAAACTGGATATCCGGATGGTCCGGTGTTTCCCGCGCTTCATAGCTGCTGAACACATGGGCAATCTGCCCAAAAACATCCGTCTTGCGGCCAATCTCGATCTCGTAGAAGCTGCGCCCCTGCAGGATCGGGATCGTCGCCTCGACAAATTCGTCATAGCTGAAGGTAAAGGCAACCGGTTCCCCGTCGACGATCCGCGTACGGGTGATCAGCGCACGCGGATGATAAATTTCCCGGTCCCGTACCCAGTCCTGGCCGCCCGGTGGTCCGGAGATGCACTCATAAACTGCATCCATGATCTTATCGATGGTGTCATATTCGCGCATCGCAATCGCTTTCCTCCCGTTGATCTGATGGCTCATCATGAAACGGGATTGTTTGCGCCGCAAGCCGCTTTCGCATATAGTGAGGTTCGGCTGCCCCGATCCGTTCAATCCACCGTGATTCGAACCGTCGGGGCTTGATTTTTTGTCGCACTCTTTGCGAAGTGGAACCATATAATGTCCCGTCGTCGCCAAATCTATGAAGGCAAGGCCAAGATTCTCTACGAAGGCCCGGAGCCAGGCACGATCATCCAGTATTTCAAGGATGATGCCACCGCCTTCAATGCCGAGAAAAAGGGCACGATCAACGGCAAGGGCGTGATCAACAACCGCATCAGCGAGCATATTTTCACCCTGCTCGGCCATATCGGCATCCCCAGCCATTTCATTCGCCGGCTCAACATGCGCGAGCAGCTGGTCAAGCAGGTCGAGATTGTCCCGATCGAGGTCATCGTGCGCAATGTCGCGGCCGGATCGCTGTCCAAGCGCCTCGGTATCGAGGAAGGCACGCCGCTGCCGCACACATTGCTGGAATATTGCTACAAGGACGATGCCCTGGGCGATCCGCTGGTCGCGGAAGAGCATATCGCCTGTTTCGGCTGGGCCAGCCAGGAGGAAATGCAGGATATTTCCGCCATGGCGATCCGGATCAACGATTTCCTCGCCGGGATGTTTGCCGGCATCGGCATCAAGCTGATCGATTTCAAGCTCGAATTCGGTCGGATTTTCGAAGGCGATTTTTCGCGGATCATCCTCGCCGACGAAATCAGTCCGGACGGCTGCCGTCTCTGGGATATCGAGACCAATGAAAAGCTCGACAAGGACCGCTTCCGCCGCGACCTTGGCGGAGAAGCAGAGGCTTATCAGGAAGTTGCACGACGGCTCGGCCTGTTTCCGGAGGGCGTCAGCGAAGTGCTGGACCTCAATAGTGAACGAAAGAAGCGCGGAAAGTAACCAAAAGCCTTTGGTCGTTCGTTACCCCCGCTGGCGCATGCATGGTGCGGGGGCGTTCGAAGACCTGCGATGGTTTACGCGAAATTAACCAAGCCGATGGTACCGGTGCCCTCATGTGGAACTCATGTGAGGAATATTTCCGATGCGCCTTTTGATTTTGCTCGCCAGTACAACGATGCTTGCCGCTTGCGGCGGTGCCGGTCCGCAATCGGTTGGCAGCAGTGCACCTCCCACCGGAGGCGGAGGCACCGGCGGCGGCACGACCCACACATTTGTCGATCCGACCGAAGCCAAGAATTATACCGCCGTTGGCGCAACCCACAGCTACAGTTACACGGTCGAATCCCCTGGCAGCCCCGGCGCCGGACAGACCAACCAGCTGTATCAGGGTGATGCCACGACCGTCCGCAACAGCAATCTGACGATTGCTTACAATCCGCGCGATGCTATTTTTGACGTAAGCTTCTCCAACAACCTCGCCGGAACAACGACCGCCAGTCGGTTCCAGGACCCCCTGCATCGCACCAATTTTGGCGGTGTTGTCGAATCACAGATCGGAACGCCCAATCTTGGATCTGCACAGTTCGGAATTCAAGGCATGAATTATCTGGAAACGCAAACATTCAACAATATCACCAGTTCGGTCCCGGGCGCCTTTGCCTTCGGCCTTGTCGATACCGGTCAGGCCGGCAGCTATGACGCTACGACATTTTTCTACCAAACCCCCGGAACCGAAACCAAATATGTGACCTTCGCCGGATACCTGCGGAACAGCGCGAGCCTCAATAATGTCACCATCGACAATGCGGACGGATCGACGACCGAGTTCATCAGACAGAATAACAAGCTGGAACGGGGCGCATTTGCCTATGGTGAAATCACCCCCAACGATCAGGTGCCCACGACCGGCACCGGGTCGTTCGAGGGCACGATGCTTGCGTCGATGGTGTTCAATGACCAGCCGGATACGCTGGGTAATTTCGATACCTATTTCCAGTGGATTGCGGGTCGGGCTACCACCAATGTCGATTTCGGTGCGAACACCTTCTCCCTGTCGCTCGACGGAACGGTCGGCGCACCGCTCTTTGACGGTACAAGCAGGCAGCACAGCGTTCTGCAAAACGCCCAGTTTCGCGCCAATGGCGCGGGCGATATCAATCTCGTAGCCGCGGGCGGTTTTTTTGGTCAGTTTAACGAAGCCTGGTTCGTCAATCCCGGCGGCGCTCGTCTCGACATGGTCATTGCCGGCTCCAGCATCGACGGGGCATTTTACGGCCCCAATGGTGTCGAACTGGGTGGCGGTTACCGGATTGTTGGCGGCACACCGGACGAACGGATCGATATATTGGGAACTTTTGTCGGCAAACAGCCCTAGAGGCAAACCGTGCCCCATTCCTCCATTCTGGTCAAAGCCACAATTGCAACGTTCGTCATCGTCACGGCATCGGGAACAGCCTCGGCAGAGGTAACATTGCCAGTTGCTGCCGATGGTGCAGCAGAGGTTGCTGCTGTTTCACGGCCGGTCTGCGACGCAGCAGGTCAATGCCATGTTCGGGTGACGCCCCAACAGCTTTTGTCCAAGGCTGAATCCCTGATCCACGCCCGGCAATATCAAGAGGCACTGCCGCTGGTCGAGGCATTGCGCCAAGTGCCCGAACTTCAGATGCAGCACAGGTTTCTGGCAGGATATATCGCGATCGAAACCGGCGATGTGACAGGCGCTATCCGGCAGTTCCGGTCTATACTGGACGAAAATCCGGGCCAGACCCGCGTCCGGCTGGAACTGGCCAGGGCCTATTTGATGACCGGCAAGGAAGCCAGCGCGGACTATCATTTCCGGCTGGCCCAGAATGACGAGAATCTGCCGGACGAGATCGCCCGGACCATTCGCAATACGCGCAGCATATTGCGCGACCAGCGGATCTGGCGGTTCAGTTTCGATTTCGGCTTTGCGCCGGATACCAATATCAACGGCGCGACCAACGCCGAAACCATCGACATCAATTTTGGTCCGATCAAATTGCCCTTGCAACTGGACGAAAATGCCCGCGAACGGTCGGGTATCGGCCAGACCGCCGGTTTCTCCGGAGGGATACGCGCGAAGGTCGATGATCGTCTGGCCTTGCTGTTTGATGCCGATAGCAAGATCATAAATTATAAGGGCAAATCGGCGGACGATATTGTCGTCCAGCTTGCCGCCGGCCCCGAACTCCGCATCGCGCGCTACAGCAGCATCTCCTTGCAGGCGGTTGGCCTGCAGCGCTGGTATGGCGGCCGTTTCGCCACCCGCGAATATGGAGGACGGTTTGCCTATCAGCAGGCGCTCAGCGAAGGGCAGAGAGTGGGTATCGAACTCGATGCTCGCCGCACTGAATCGGAGATCAGCAATGCCTATAGCGGATGGCAGCTCGGCGCCAATGCCACCTATGAGCAACTGGTCGGCAAGTCGCTGATCGCCTCCGCCAGCATCTTTGCCCGGCGCGACCTCCTCAATGCCGATGGCTATTCCAGTTTCAACTATGGCGTCAACCTCGGTATTGGCGGAGAATTGCCTCTCGGTCTGAATGCCGGCCTATCGGCCAGCATCAGCCGCTCCGAATTCGATGCGCCCCTGTTGCTCTATTCGACAGAGAACCGGCAGGATTGGCGGGGATTCGCGCGCGCCTATGTTGGCAGCCGCAAGGTCAAGTTTCTCGGATTCTCGCCATCCATCGATTATGTTTATTCGCGTGTAGACAGCAACTACAGTCTCTATGAAATGAGCCGCCACCGCGTGAATTTCAAATTTGCCCGCTATTTCTGAAGCCCTGGTCGGGCAGTCCGGCGCTGCGGCCTTTTCAAATTTCCTACTTGCTCTTGCCCCGGCCAGTCTTGCCGCTATAGCAAGCGATATTGTCGGCGGATAACGCGAGGGCGCAGGATGAAAGTCAGAATTTTTATAACCTTGAAAGACGGCGTATTGGACCCGCAGGGAAAGGCCATCCATCATGCACTGGAAAGCCTCGACTTTGCCGGTGTCAATGACGTTCGCGCTGGAAAGCTGATCGAACTCGAGGTCGATCCGTCGGTAGACAGGGACGAGATCGACAGGATGTGCAACAAGCTGCTCGCCAATACCGTCATAGAGAATTACGAAATTGAGCTTCCGCAAGCGGCGCGGGAAAAGGCGTCCTGATGCAATCTGCAGTGATCGTTTTTCCCGGCTCGAATTGCGACCGTGACATGGCTGTCGCTCTGGAAACCGTATCCGGACAAAAGCCGCACATGGTCTGGCACGGTGACAGCGAACTGCCTGCGGGACTGGATGTCATCGCCATTCCGGGGGGCTTCTCCTACGGCGACTATCTGCGGTCCGGCGCCATGGCTTCCCGTTCCAGCATCATCAAGCCGGTGATTGAAGCCGCGGGTCGTGGCGTGAGGATATTGGGGGTCTGCAACGGCTTTCAGATTCTCACCGAAACCGGACTTCTGCCCGGGGCGTTGATGCGCAATCGGGATATACATTTTGTCTGCAGGGACGCCGAACTCGAGGTCAGCAATAATGCTACCCTCTTCACGTCACGCTACGCAAAAAATGCCGCGATCTCCATCCCGGTAGCCCATCATGACGGCAATTTCTTCGCAGACAGCGATATTCTGGATAGACTGGAAGACGAGGATCGCGTCGTGTTTCGCTATCGTAGCAATATCAACGGTTCATCGCGCAATATTGCCGGTATCATCAATGAAGCGGGCAATGTTCTCGGAATGATGCCGCATCCGGAGCGCGCGATCGACAAGAAGCACGGCGGGACGGACGGACTGGCGTTGTTCGAAAGTCTGCTGCACTAGAGCATAGCGGCGATCCAGGCCGTTTCGCCGTTCGGCCGACAGCAGGAATGAGCATGGCTTTGCTGGTGTTCTTGGCTTGCGGCGACCGCCGATCATCGGAATGGCGTCCGTTTTGACCGATCCGCGGCGCTATCCCATTCCACGCCCTATCCGAAACAATTGTCGCTCTGGGAGAGCGAGCAAACTTCAGACGTCAGCATTGCCGCGGGGTCCCGGAATGCGCGGTGATTCTCCGCTTGTCCTGTGTGCTTCCTGCCTTGGGGGCAACGGGCCGGCAACGAGGGCGCCCGCTTCTTTGACCAGGGCGGTGCCGGAAACAAAAAAGGGCCGATCCGAAGACCAGCCCTTTCCATATTCTGTATCAATGTGGCTATCAGTTGCCGGAACCAGGTCCGTACATGATTTCAACACGACGGTTCTGCGGTTCGCGAACACCGTCTGCGGTTTCAACGCGCGGACGCGATTCACCGAAGGCTTCGCTCGAGATAACGCCGCCGCCGATGCCGCGCGATTCAAGATAGGCGCGAACAGCTTCATTGCGACGCTGGGACAGGCCGACATTGTAGCTGGCGGAACCAGATCTGTCAGCATGACCGGCCAGCATGACCTGAGCCGAACCACAATCGCCATATGCGGTAACCGCATTGTCGAGAACCGAAGCCGCTTCTGGCGTGATATCCGACTGATCCCAGTCAAAGAACACGATATAAGGGCCAGGCGCACAAACAGCCGGTGGTGGCGGCGGTGGCGGTGGTGGTGGAGGCGGTGGTGGTGGAGGCGGTGGTGGTGGTGGAGCTTCCGGAGCGCCGCCAAAGTTGTAGATCAAGCTACCCAAGATCGAGTGGCTACGCAGACGCGTATCGGCCGTACGACCAAGCTGGTCTACGAGATTGACCTTGTCCGCATTGAAGAAACGGTACTTCAGGCCGACATCCCAGCTATCGCTCAATGGTGCACGAACGCCTGCGATCGCCTGCCAGGCAAAACCGGTATCCGAATCATCAAGATAAGGGCCCGCAAAGATATTCGTGACTTCGGTCCGTGCAACGCCGACACCGCCGCCGACAAAGCCCTGAATCCCGTCATCGTCGCCGAAGTCGAGCATGCCGTTCAGCATGAAGCTGAGCGCATTTACTTCGCCGTTGATCGGGAATGTGCCAGTAGTGGTTAGGCCACCGCCGCCTGGCGACTGTGGGATACCCGGCGCACCGACTTGTACACGTTCGGCTGCAGCCGCTTTGTATCCGACTTCGGCTTCCAGACGGAAACCTCCGAAATCATAACCGACGATGCCGTCAAAATCATAACCGGTGTCATGATCCACATCGAAGGCATTATTATTGCCGGCAACATCGATCCCCAAATCTTCGGCGATCAATACACCGCCCTCGACGCCAACATACCACTGGTTGTCACGAGCCAGTGCAGGTGTGGCTAGCGCTGTGGAGGCAAGCGCCAATCCTAAGGCAAGCTTCCGCATTTATATTCCCCTTCTCAATTAGGTTCTAAATTCACGCCGCTTTCTAACCTTTAGCTCGACGCAGTGCAAGTCGCCAAATCGCAGAACTGTTGCGAAAATGTCGCCATTTTCGGCATTTAGCCCAAAAAATGGCCTGCAAACTTGGCAGATACAGAAAAATTCCCTTCACCCCCGGGACTTTCTAGCCCGGATTCACGTGCCGGAGGTCAAAATCCCATGCGCCTGGAGCGTAGCCAGAATCGAATCGATGGCCGCCCGGGCCTCGCTATCAACGACCGTACCGGCTGTCGGGCCGGCGACCGCGTCCGTCACCTGCCAGGCGCCGCGATAAACGGCAAAATTGTCGATCGATTCGACGTAGACTCGCATCAGCGCCACGGGCGCCATGAACAGCCAGCCGTTGCCCGTCCAGCCGGCAATCTGATCATCATGACCCAGCCAGTCATTGGTGGCGTCCGGTCCAACAAGCCAGGCCTGTCCGGCGACAGGTGCAATCGCAGCCGGATCGGTCTCGATTGCCAGCACGGTCGGGTGAAGCAGAAAATCGATTCGCGCGAGGGCCTCGTTGTGGAACAATTCCTTATGGGCCTGGCCCGCCGCAAGCAACGGAATTTCAAAGCGCGCAGTCTCCAATATGGCCATGATATAGCTCTTTCCAGAATAGATAGCGAAAGGGAAAAATGAGGAGGGATCAGAGGGGAATTTGTAAAGCCAGGGCCACGGAGCGGCCCGCGGCGCCGACCTGATGGATTCTGGCCTCCAAGTAACTGATATCGCCTGTAATTAACGACTCCATTTGGGCCGCAGAAATTGTGATGGAGGGACCCCCCGACTCGATTGAAACCATGGCTCCTGAACCCGCAGGTGCCGTCAGTTCAACCTGGTATTTTTCTGCTTCCTCGGCCAGCGACACTTCGACATGATCGGACCAGATCATCCCGGCCCGGGACCGGCGAGTCCAGCCAATTTCAAGATCGCCGCCATCCAGAAACTTCCATCTCGGGTGAACCGGGGACCAAGGCATCAAGGCCCGCCCCGGTGACGCGATCGCCGCGGAAACAGGAATCTCATCATCCCGTCCCAGGGCAAAGACCAGAGTCGGTGCGAACGGCGCATAAAATGCAGAGCCGATCTCCGGCATCGACCCGCCGTCGAGCAGGACAAAATCTTCATGGGCAGCATGGCGCGCAATTTCGCCCTCCGTGCCACCCAGTCCGCGAATCAGGCGGGACAGGCGGAAACGCCCTTCCCCAAGCGGCGCGGCCTGCGCGAACTGGATGATTTCCCGGCCGAGCTGGGCAATATTCCGGCCCGCCAGCAATTGCGAATCATCGGCATGGGCCAGCCTCATCGCCGGATTGTGCAATTGCACATCAACATGACTGGCCCGGTCGATCAGCGCGGCATTGGCCGAATCGAGCGGTGCCACGGTCGTGCCGATCACCGTCGGAGCCGGAATCTGGCCGATATAGGCGCCCGGCGTCCCGTCGGATCCGGCGGCAAAAAGCTGTGCATTTCGCCATCCCGAATCACCGACCGCAGCCGCATAGAGCCTGGCCGATTCGGACACCGCCATCGGCGCATTGAGGGCGAAGGGCAGGTCCACCAGCAACAGACGCGTCGCACCGGCGCGAAGATCGGCATCCGATATATTTCTCCCCTGCTCCGATTCGATGGGCGCAAGGTCCTTGTCAATGCTCGCCCGCATCAGCGAAAGCTGCAGAAAACCCCTGCCAATCTCGCATTCCCGAATCCGCCAAAGACCATCAATATCGTCACACGCTACCAACATCCCCGGCCGGTACGGACGACTGTCCAGCGGCACGGACACCTGCAAAGTCGAGCGCTCCTCATAGGCTGCCCAGAGGCCGGTTTCCGCAAGGAGCCGGGCTTGATCCGCCGCCATCGTCGCCGGGAAATCGCGCACGATCGCCGTCCGACCGCTCCCCGGGCGGAATGCCGACTGGATACCGGATTGATAGTCGCGCGCCGGATCATGATAGCGAATCGAATATTGCCTGGGGGCCGCGGCAATCGATGCCGTGCGCCTTGTCGGCGATTGAATTTCCTGCTTTCCGGCCGCGCTGACAAAATCACCGTCAATCGTCAGGACAGCGACATCATCCGCAGCGGACCGCGCTGCCGCTCCTATACGGTACATTGCGCTCGGGTCGGACGAGAATGACAACGGGATCGAATCGGCCAGCACCCGTAGCGCCGCCTGCCGGTCTTCCCCGCCAGCGGCAAATCCGATCACCGCATCACCCGGTGGCATCACTATCCGCTGCCCCGAAATATCCGCGAGGATATCCGCATATGTGACCGAGCCATCATCGGCGACCACTTCGAAGGTCAGCGACGGGATCCGGTTGCCATATTCGGTCAGATCCATATCCGCGAACACGGCCAGCGCCAGCCCGCGATAGGCCGGCGTCCCGCCCTCTGCCTCCGCGCTGGCGATCAGCCCGTCGACCGGCTGATCCTCACCGCCCGGATAAAAGGCAAAGCCGGTTTCGGTCTTGAAATCCCCGGCGGTCCCGCGAAAAATTTTCCCGTCCGCCCAGATCCGGCCGATACCGCCAATCCGGCGACTCGACAGGGCCACCGCGAAACAGGCGGAATAGCTGTAGACAGTCGTCCCCGGCCGCCCCTTGCCGCCGCCTTCCCGCGTGCGCGTTTCCTTCAGATCGGTGGCCCAGATCACCGTCCCTGCCACCCGCATCCTGCCAAATATGCGCGGAATCTGGGAGCCATAGCTGGATGTCTGTATCGCCAGTTCCTGCAACCGCGGGCCTTTGCGGTCTCTCGGCCTGAACAGGATATTCTGGTCGACCTGCTGGCCGACGAAAGCCCCGATCGCGCCGCCAATCGGCCCGCCGATGGCGGAACCCACGGCGGTCAGCACCAATGTCGCCATTCAATCCTCCGCCAGTCTGAAAATCGAGACAATTGGCCACGGCGCCGCACCGGGACAATAGACCACCTTGCCGAGACCGACGTGGGCATGGACAAAGCCATCGCCGGCGCGGATCAGAAAATGCCACTGGACCGGACTTGGCCGCACAAGCAGGATATCGCCGTCGCAAAAGGCGCTGTCCGGCGGGAAGCGTTCGAAGCCGGCCTCGGCCATGAAATCGGCAATCGCCCGCTCGGCTCCGCCCCGGATGGAATAGCCGTTCGGCACATCGGGTCGGCAATCGGCCGCGATCAGACATTGCTCGGCAAGACCGATACAATCCAGCCCCTTGTCTTCGTCCCGACCGTGCAGACGGAATGGCGCGCCGCACAGGGACATCGCCTTGTCCGCCATCGCTCTTGCTCTCCGTTCCATCCGGTTCATGCACCGGGATAGCGCGTCAGCAGATCATTGCCCGGCAGATAGGGTTCGCCGCGAAAATTCACGCTGTTGGCAAAGCGGTCCCGGCAAGTAGCAAAATTCTTGTTGCAGCCCTGGGTCAGAAGGACCCGCGTCCCTGCGGCAACGGGCTGGGACGGCAGATCCGCCAGTCTGACAACATTCCCCTGCCCGGCAATGATCGCAAATGCGAGCCCGCACTGCGGCCCGCCCAGAAACCGCAGCGATCCAAAGATAAAATCCGGCGCTGCATCGCCCAGCGCGGCAATCTCGATCTCGTCCCCGTCGATTAGGTCGACCCGCTCCTCCCGCTGGAAACGGTGCAGGCTCAGCTTGCACTGGCGATCACCAAATTCCGCCCGGCAGGTGGGCGACGTCAGCGGCGCGATCGGCGCGTCAAGAAAGGAGGTGGCCCCCAGCATCTCGACCGTGAAGCTGTCGCCCGACCGGACAATTTCACCAAATTCCCCACAGATCAGCGGTAGCGGCTCCGCATCCGGCTGCTCCCAGTCGACCAGCGAAATATAGAGCAGCGCGCCATTCCATCGCCCGGCATCCAGATCCGCTTCGGTGATCGCGGCGCTGGTCATCACCCCTGCAATTTCGACATTGTCGATTTCCAGACTGTCGGTCAGCGCAATGGACGATGGTACCATGCCCGGCGCCGCCCGATAGCGAAACGCGTCGATCACCAGATCGCGGTCGTGCGAGGTGAAGCCGAGCGCCACACCGTCTGCGCGCTCCAATCGCCAGATAAAGGCGCTGGTGGTGACATCCCGGTCAAGCCAGTCCAGGCTCATGATATTTCCCGAACCTCGACCAGCGGTACCTCGGGGATATCGCCGGCAAGGAAGGTCGCGTGGTTCACCGTCAGCCGGTCGCTGGCGAAGCGGACCGGCACATCGAACAGGAAACCGGCCGTGATAGCGCTGCCAGCTGCTGGCGGACTGTCAAACAAGACTATCCCCATCAGACCAAGCGACCAAGCGGAGACCACTTGCCCGTCAACCGCGACCTGCAGCATATCCGGGTCGGGCCGGGTGATCCGCCGCTGCTGCTGTTCTTCGGCAGGATCGCCATAGCTTTTGACCAGTTGGAATTCGGTCTGCTGACCATCGCCCGTACCCAGCAACTGGTCGGTGGGCGTTGGCTCCCCGACCATATCGTGCGAACTATGATCATAGGGATCACGAAAACGAAACCCCTTGGCCGCACCCCGCCGCGCCCGAAAAAAAGCGATCAGCTCGCGCAACTCCCCATCGCCGCGAATCCCCGGCCCCACATCAAATTCCATCCGCGCATCGGCCCAGTCGCTGTTGCGCCTCTCATGACCCGAGATTGTCGTCACGATATTGGTGGAAAATCCCGGCGACACGCTGGCCCCCTGGCCAATCGCAAGCGGAAAGCGCACGTCGTCAAAGCCGTTCACATCGTCGTCCTCTTCCTGAAAATAGGTAAATCCGTCGCGCGCAACCTGCGGCAGTGCCCAGATATGGATCTCCGCCGTCCCACGCGCGCGAGCATCAGCGATGGCCTCCGCCATGTGACCCCAGATATGCCAGTCGGCGGCGGTCAGCACGAAGCCCGAGAAATAATGCTGCTGTTCGACCGGATAACCCAGCCGCTGGGTCGCCAGTGCGATCCCGCTCGCGGTCGCCGACCGGTTACCGGCAATCACCCAGTCATAATCCTCCAGCTGCAATATATCGAAGGCCGGAGACGCCCAGCCGACGGGCAGATTGGCGCGCTTGGCTTCAGGCGCCGCCTCATCAAGAATCGTAGGAAGATAGGCCAGCAGCAGGGTTTCCACCGGAACCGCTCCCGCTTCATCCCTGACCGCATCAAGCAAAGCAGCGGTCGACTGCGCCAGTATCGCTCCGGCCTGATCCAGCATTGCCTTCTGTTCGGGACTTTTCGGGCCGTCGATGGACCCAATGCTGACCGAAAGCGGACCGAGGACGGCGGTCGCGGCGGCATCATACAGACAAATCCGCTTGTCCGGCATGATCCACCACCAGGGCTCACCCACCTGGAATCGGATCGCCGCTCCCGCATCGCGTGCAATCGCCGTGAATGCCCGCGCCACTGCCTGCAAATAGCCCATCGCTCCGCCATGGGCCGGAGAAAGCAAGGTCGAAGGCGGCTCCCAGCCGGTCAGTGCCGGTTCGCCATTTTCCGCGCGCTGCTTCCAGTCGTTCCAGCAATGCGCATCAAACAGCTCGTAGGAAAGCGACATGATCACCGTGAAGCCCATCGCCTGGGCCCGGCTGATCAAATCCCGATGCCAGATAACTGTCGGCTGGTTGATCGCCGCAAATTCCTCGCCCGCCTGCGGTGCGGACAGACTCGCATAAAGACCGTCACCCGCCGTCTCCAGCCGGAAATAATGGCTCATCCCGAGATAATGGTTGATCGACCCGCGATAGCCGAGCGCCCCGACCGAACGCAGCAGCCGTTCCGGCGTCTGGTTGAAACTGTCGTCATAGGCCGTCGCCATCGCCAGACCATTTTCCGGCACCATGACGTCACCAATTTCCAGAACCGCACCCTGACCATCGGTCCGGATCGCGCTCATTTCCACCCAGCCGATCTTCGGCGTGGCAAAACGCGTGCCCAGCTCGTCATAGTCCGGCGGAATGATCGAGATGAACAGCCGGTCGATATCTTCCGGAAATAGCGGATCGGCCTCGCCCGGCAGCAGAAAACCACCATCCAGCTTCGAAAATTCAATCGAAACCAGCGCATCCGTGGGCGTGCCGCTGGCATAGTTCCACAGCCGGACATACCATGACCTGGGATCACCAGCCGCGTCCCGCCCCTCGATCGTCAAGGTCGGCCCGTTGACCGCATCCAGCGGCATGATCCCTGACGATCGCCAGCGGAACTGCCAGCTCAGCCGCGAATAGTCCTTCGCTGTTTCATAAGCGAGCAACGGATGATCGAGCACATCTTCGCTGTCCCAGATCAGCCCGGCAAGATCATCGCTATTGTAAAACACCGCATCCACGCGCAGCGTATCCGCTGCCGTTGTCACCACCGATGCCATCATCGGGCGCGGAAAATTGATCGTCCAGAAGCGGGGATCAAAGCGCTGGATGAAGCTGCTGCGCTGTCCCGTCCTTTGCTCGGCCAGCCAGAATCCCATGATCAGCCTGCCCTCGCGGTCAGCGCATGGCGCACCGCCCGCGCCACCTGCCGGCTGGACCGGCGCATCTGCTCGGGCGCGCTGGCCTGGCCATGGTCGGAGATATTGATGGTCAGCCGGATCTGCGGGGACATCACGGCCGGCGCAACGGGTTCGATCCGTCCCGCGGATGCCGGCACAAAGACTTCCGGCCCCTGCTCCCCGACCCGATAGGCCCGCCCGCCGGTAACCGGACCGCCCGTCGCCCGCCCCGGTACGCCGGCAAAGGCAGCGAGCAGCGATGCGCCAATCTGCAGCAGTCCACCACCACCGCCACCAAAGGCGCTGTTCAGCCCGCTATTGATCGACGCACGAGCAATGTCATTCAGCACCGACAGCGCCACCCGGCGCAGATCCTCGAAATCCAGCGAACCGCGCCGGATTGCTCGGCTAAGTGTGCTCTGCAGCGCCGATCCCGCCCGTTCCAGACCCGATGCAAACGGGCCGTCAAGCTGGCCTTTCATATCCGCCACATCCTTGGCAAAACCGGCGGTATCCGCGCGCACGCTGACCACCAGCCGTTCGATTTCCTCATCCATCGGGATAGATTTCCTTCAATCGTTCGAGTTGCGCACTGTCCAGCGGCACCGCAGCGTGATGGCCCGCGTCATTCCCGGCAAAGACGGCAAATATCGCCGCCAGCTCGGCTGGCGTGGCCTTCCAGAATTGATCGGGTGTCCAGCCTGTCGTCGCCGGGACAAGACCGGCCAATTTTCTGGCTGCCGTTGCGAAGTCAGCGTGCCCCTGCGAAGGCAGGGGCCCATCTCCAGATATCTCCTCAGCCGAACCGATGGGAGATGGACTTCCGCCTTCGCGGGAGAACGGATCGCCTTCCACTCCTACCCAACACCCGATAATATCTGCCTCAGCAAAACCTTAAGCGCCGGTGTCACCCCGGCCAGCCCGAGTTTCATCATCCCCTCGCCCAACCGCTCCCGGGTCAGAGCTTCCGGCCGATCCCGAACAACATGCCAGAACAGCGCCACGATTTCCGACAGCAACAGCCGCCCGCCAGCCGCCCGCTCGACCAGATCAAACAATGATCCCAGTTCCTCTTCCGCCGCGACCAGCGCCGCAAAAGTCGGACGCAGCACAATGCGCTCGCCATCTATAAACAGCTCCGCCTCGCCGCGCAGACGATTGGCGGGATCAGACATTGATCACCGGCCCGGAGCTTTCGAGGCTCAGCGTGTAGCTGCGCTCGCCATTGTAGTCGCCGCTATAGTCCAGCCGAGCGACCAGGAAATCACCCTGCATCCGCTCGCCACCCTCGAAACTCAGCTCATAGGCATCAATGATCCCGCCCAGCGCGTGATTCTTGATCCTGAGTTCGGCATCGGACCCGGTAAACACACCGGCGCCGGAGACCGAGACCGAGCGGATTCCCGCGCCGGACAACAGCTGCCGCCAACCGCCGCTATCCTTGCTGGTGATCGGCACCGGTTCGCCATTGACCGTCATCTGCGTGGTCCTGAGACCCGCGATCGTCGAATAACCCGCCGGACTCCCGCCATCGCCGATTTTCAGGAGAAAGGCGCTGCCTTTTTCTGCTGCCATAATCTGGTTCCTTTTTGGTTGCATTTGGTCTCGCGGCAGATCGCTGCGCGAACGCCTCCGACGGGACGGGCTTTCGCCCGGCGCGCGGTCGCGCTTGCCTCCGCTTCGCATCGGTTCGGCATTCCCAATCCTCATTCGCTTCTAACCGAGGCGTAGCCGAGGCGAGGCCGACCGGCCGCCGCGCCTTATTGGCGCGATAGCCAAGCGGGCGGATTCCCGCGCCCGGCGCTTGAGGTTAAAATAAATACCCCCTGCCTGCGCAGGGATACTAGTGACCCGAATCTGAAATTCGTATCAATGAATGGACCGTCACCCTGAGCTTGATTGACAAATATCCCCTTGCACCAAGGACGTCATTGCGAGCGCAGCGCGGCAATCCAGAGCGTCTTGCCACCATCGTCGATGATTGCCGCTCTGGATTGCTTCGCTGCGCTCGCAATGACGACGGTTGCCCCAACAAATCCTCCACGGGCACGGGGAGGGGGACCGCGCGAAGCGTGGTGGAGGGGGCGTGCGTCTAAACGCAGCGCTTGGACCACCACCCCCCCCCCCCC
>Ga0209024_1000357_pt1 | contig 84742 bp, 73 predicted proteins | sample AutmiccommunBRH5_FD_187380 | JGI IMG/M metagenome (GOLD analysis project Ga0209024, IMG submission 187380) | Deep subsurface microbial communities from Mt. Terri, Switzerland - Autotrophic microbial communities BRH/5 (SPAdes) (version 2) | ecosystem: Environmental > Aquatic > Deep subsurface >...
GGTCCGGCCCGGAGACATGGGTAACGGAACGTACCGGAGAGATTGGTTACACTTTTGACCCGAACGGGTTGTCGATGGTTTGCAACGTTTTCTGCTCCAGATCGATATAGCCTAAATCATATTGCATAAAACTCGTCAGCCAAATGCCGTCGGCGACTTCCTTGATTCCCAGGCGCTGTCCGGCCAGCACCGTCGAGATGTTGATCTTCTTGCTGTGCATGCAGATGCGCCCGCAGGAGGTGACCATGATCTCGCGGTCATGGAAGGGATAATCGAGCGCCGGCAGGCCGCGATAAGGCCTGGCTGACGGCTGATAAACCTCGGCGGGGGTTTTCATCTTCAGGGCTTCATGAGGCCTTTCGTCATTGAACTCAGCGACGAAGTCGTCGAAGCGGGCTTGTTGTTGCAGGATGTTGGCCATAGCCGGTTGGGCGGTCTCTTTCTTCAGCGTGAGATGCATGCGTTCATGGCGGCCGTTCTGTTGCGGACAGCCCGGTTTGATGCGCTCAATGTTTACGCCGAGACGCAGCCACCACACCGACAGCTTTGACAGCCCATAAAGCCCGTTGGGACTGGCGAAAGGAACGCCGTTGTCGCTTCTGATGGCGTCCGGCAGGCCGCGCTCCTTGAAGAGCGTTTGGAACGCCGGGATCGCGCCCGCCTCCTTCACGCTCTCAAGGGCTTCACAGGTGAGAATGAAGCGCGAGGCGTGGTCGGTGACCGTGAGGGGGTAACAATAACGCCGGTCGCCGAGGCGGAACTCGCCCTTGAAGTCGGCGCACCATAGATCGTTGGGCGCGGCGCCGGCGGACAAGGGCGTTCCCTTGGCCTTCTGGCGACGGCGGTCTTTGGCGCGCTTGACCAGGCCATGCCGGTCGAGCACCGCATGCACCGTGCTTTTCGCCGGGATCCGTACGTCGCCGGCGAGGCGGCGCACCAGCACTTCCCTGATCTTCCGGGCGCCCCAATGCGGGCGTTCTTTCTTGGTCTCGACGATCAACCGTTCCACCGGTTCGGGCAATTGATTGGCGTAACGCACCGGTCGCCGCGAGCGGTCGGTCAGCCCGTCAAGACCCAACTCTTTGTAACGATTGTAGATTTTGTAGCCGGTCTTGCGCGAGATGCCGAATGACCGGCATACATCGCTCATCGCTTCGCCCTCCAACAGCCGGGCGACAAAACGCAAGCGTTCCTCCATTACCGAACACTCCTTCCATGGCATCGACACCTCCGGCAAAGCCAAAAGTGTTACCCATGTGTCCGGTACAAAACGTCACCTATCTCTCAGGTCGCTCACTTCGCTACGCCGTTTTCAGCAATTCAGCCTGCATTGAGTCTTTTCCATTCAGGATAAGGCTCGAAGCGCGCCCGCATTGAGCATATCTGCATGCGGCGCGAATGTGAGGAAAGCGGCGGCTTCTTCAATCTCGCCCTATACGGACTCGTCCATTTCCTTGGGCGACAGAATCCAGGTCAGGGCCACAAGCGGACTGTCAGGGTCCGGATCGCTCCAGAGAATCTCGGCGATCTCGTCGAGCTTCTGGTTGATTTTTTTGAGCGATTGCGGTGTCGGCCGATTGACGAGGCGAAAGAATTTCAGATTCTGGAACTGCCCGCTGCGCCGGGCCTGTTCATTATCCAGCCCGCGGGAAAAATCACGTTCTGTCTGACGGCAAAGCGCGCCGACAATTGCGCGCAGCTCCTCGTTGTTCTTGGGATCTTCAAGCGCTTTGCTCAGCCGCATGCGCCGGGACGGCGTTTCGTAAAGTTTCTCCAGCTTGCGATTGACGACGCGGGATCCTGTTTCGATGATCAAATCCGCTTCCAGCAGCAGTTTCAGATGATGATAGATGGATGAAGGCTTCTTGCCGATGGAAGCGGCGAGTTCCTTGATCGACATCACGCCGTGCGCGCTCAGATGGTCGATCATGTCCTGCCGCACTGGCGAGGCCATGCACTGCAGTTGGTGCGGGTCCAGAACGTAATAGATTGGCTTGCGGCGGGGAGCGGTTTTTTTCTCGGGCATTGGTTGCGGGATTCTCATTTAAGCGAGCTTTTTTGATATATAGGAGCGCTGCTTCCATCAATAGGCGATGCCCGCCCGTTCGAAGCAGCGTCCAACAGCCGGCCCCATCTGTGCGGCCGGGTGAGATGTGTTTTGTGCGAAGCCCTCACTCCTTGCGGCTGTCAGGGCGTGCGCCGGTTTCGCCGTTCAGGCGGCTGCCGGACTGACGCTAGCACTCACCATGTTTGGTAATCGGGCCTGTTCCTTGCTAGGATCAGCCTGCGCAATGATATGTGCAGGGAAGGGCCGCGCCATCTATGAACCGGATCATCACAATTTTCGCCTCAGTGCTGGTGCTTGTCTCGGCGACCGCCTGCCTGCCCGCCGGGAATGACAATAAAGCCTCAGCGGAAACGGCGGCGGCGCCTCTTCTGGCCGATGCGCCTGCTCCCGAACAGAAAGTGCAGGTCGGCCCGTGGTACCCCGCGACGTTCAATACTGAAGAGCCGTACATCAACATTCTGCACGCCAGCCGCCTGCGCTGGAATGGCGGCGAAAAGCGCACGCAGGAATTGCTCGATAACGGCGTCATCGATCCTGAGACAGGACTTCCGAAATATCTGCCAGACGGAAAATGGCTGACCAGCGGCGTTTATTTCACCGGCAACGATGCGTCGGTGATGTTGAACTGGGACGGCGAATGGGTGCTCGAATGGGAAGGCGATGCTGATTTGTGGATCGAGTTCTTGCCGAGCGAGATGCAATGGCGTGAATCGAAAAACCGCATCGTGTTCACACGCGATTATAAGCGTGGAAAGACGCCCTATCACTCGGCCATTCAAATCCGCAATATCAAAACGCCGCTGACGGCGCTGCGGCTATACCGCAAGGAAAACGAAGCGGCGTTGCGCGCCGGAAAAATATACAATCCGAAATTCACCGAAGCTGTCTCGCGATATGATGTGTTGCGCATGATGGATCTGCAGAATGCAAACAAGGTCGTGATCCGTTCGGTTGAGGATTTGCCGGTGGCCGATGCGCCGTTCTGGGCGAATACGACCTGGCAGGACGAAGAATGGATCGTTCATCCGTATCAGGGCATGCCGCTCGAGGCCGTGTTCGCCGCCGGGGTCGAGACCGGCGCGGAAATCTGGCACCACGCGCCGATCACGCTTGGCGCGCCGAGGCCGTTTGAGGAATACAAGCCCGAAGACGCCGCCATCGACAAATGGGCGGGCGGCTATCGCGCTATGGCGCGGGCGAATGCGAAGGCGATCATCGAAAGTCCCGAATGGGATCGCTACGCCGATGCGCTTGTCGCGGCGATGATCGAAGCTGGGTATCCGGAGGATCGGGTTCTTTACACAACCGTTGCGAACGAAGTCTGGAACTTCTCGGGTCAGTATTTCATGACCACGAATTACGCCTGGGGGATCGGCGAGGGGATGCCGCTCACCGGCAGGGAGCCCTTGCGGGTCGGCTACGGCATCGTCATGGCGCGCTGGAAACTGGCCCTTGATGCGGCGCTGGCGCGCGCCGGGCGGACGCAGCCGGTCGAATATGTGATCGAGGGACAGGCCTATTATCCCGCCCGCACGGCGATGGCGATTGAGGCGGCGAAGGTCTACCTCGAAAGCCAGGGCGAGGCGTGGGCCGATCACGCACCGGCGTTCGGCGTGTCCGTCGCGAGCTACTGGGCCGCCACTTGGGAGGAGTTCGCCCCGGCGGAGGAATGGCCAAAACTGATCAGGAACGACCCTGAAGGAACCGCCAAACGCTTTGCCGATTTCATCCTCAACGACCCGGCCCAGTTCGGCCTGCCGTCGGTTCTCGATATGATCCGGCAGAACAAGGCCGAGGGCGCGAAATTCGGGGTCCGTCTGATCGGCGCCTATGAAGGCGGCTCGCATCTGGAACGCCCGGCCTTTGTGGATAAGGACTGGTACCGCGAGTTCATCTGGGGCGAACAGGGCGGGCGGGTGAATGAGGCGGTCAACCGCGCCATCGCCAAGGCTTTCCCCGGCTTTATCCTGTCCAACTACGTCCTTGCCGGGCCGATGGGCGGCCAGCCCTGGTTCGAGGGCCCCTATGGTGCTGACAACCCTTACGAACAGAGCTGGGAGCCCTTTATGCGGTCCGGCCAGGCGCCGGAGGCCGCCTCGCAGGAGGAGTGATTTTTCGGCTGACTCCTTGACGGGACCGCGAAAAGGGTTACCTAGAGCCCATCTTCCGAAATCCTCTGAAGATCAGCAGCGTCGGGCCGGCGAACGAGAAACTGTGTCCGGAAAGCGCGATCTGGTTTAGGATCATTTTTGACGCGAAGGCGGCGAGATATGGCGAAAAACAAAAAGACATCCGGCGATGCGCCGGTGATCGAAGGCAAGGCGGCTGAGGTCAAAAAGAAAAAACGCACCAGCCCGCTGGAGTTTATTCAGCAGGTGCGCAACGAAGCTGCAAAAGTCACCTGGACCACGCGCAATGAAACGCTCGTCTCCACCATCATGGTGCTGATCATGGTGGCGATCATGGCGGTCTTTTTCTTCACGGTCGATCAGGGGTTGCGCTTCACCGTGTGCAACATCCTTCCCATCGACTGCGTCGGCGCCAACAACTAATTTTTGAGAGAGCGGAACACCGTCATGACGAACAAATGGTATATCGTTCACGCGTACTCGAACTTTGAAAAGAAAGTCGCCGAGTCGATTCTGACGTCAGCCAAGGACAAGGGTCTCGACCATCTGATCGAGGAAGTGTTCGTGCCGACCGAGGAAGTGACGGAAGTCCGCCGCGGACGGAAGATCAATACAGAGCGGCGCTTTTTCCCGGGCTATGTGCTGGTGAAGATGCAGCTCAGCGATCAGACCTACCATTTGATCAAGGAAACGCCGAAAGTGACCGGCTTCCTTGGCTCCGGCAACAAGCCGATGCCGGTCCCGCAAAAAGAAGTCGATCGCATTCGCGGCGTCATTGAAGAAGGCGAGACCCGTCCGCGGTCGACCATCACCTTCGATATTGGCGAAAGCGTGCGCGTCACCGACGGTCCGTTTGCGTCCTTCTCGGGCGTGGTCGAAGAGGTCGACGAAGACGCCGAGCGGGTCAAGGTGGCGGTGTCGATCTTCGGCCGCGCGACGCCGGTGGAGCTTGAATTCACGCAGGTTGAAAAAGCCGCTTAAGCGCCGCCGCCGTCAGATCGTCTCCGGCGCTGCGGCGGTTTTTGCGCGCAGCCGCCGCAAGGTGGCAATGTCGAACCAGAAATTCACCGGGTCCAGTCGCGGGCGCATCCGCGCCAGCGCTTCATCCGTATAGATGCTGTAGATGGTTTCCGGCATGGCCCTGACGCCATCGCGTTTCAGCAGCGTGTAGAGAATCTGCTTTTGAAAGTGTCGCTCTGAATACCGTCTGAGCCGCCGACGGTAAATTTCGAGATCGCGCAAATTCAGCCCCAGCGATTCAAACTCGAATGTCGCGCCCTCCGCCATGGCGATCCGGCGGTTGTGGCCGTCATCCTCGCCGCCTTCGAGGTTGGTGAGCAGCAGATAGGTGATGATCCCGTCCTCGCCTTTGGCGCCAAAGGGAAGCCTGATGGATCTGTCGCGAAAGGCGGCGATGCAGGCGCCGGACAACGCATAGAGATTGCCGCTCAGAAAATGGTTCGACAATAAAAGGCGCGCCCAGCCTCTCTGGCTGCGGCCGGCGGCGGGCAGGGCGGCGGCGGCGTAACTTTCAGGCGATGCGGCGAGAGTTTTCGCGAGCGCGGTGACAGCGTCTTCGCTCGCCCTGATGTCGCCGTCCATCAACACATGCGCGTCAATTTCAGGATCGGCGAGCCGGTGGACATAGTCGTTCCAGGCGTTCGCCTTGTCGCCCACCGGTAATTCGTGAACGGTGATGCGATTGTCGGCGGCGGCGAGCATGCGCGCGGTCGCTGCGGTGTGATCTGTACAGCCATTCACAAGAATGTGGACGCGGTCGCTGCTGGACAGGCCGGCGGGTCTTAAGGCGCCGATGCAATGCGCAAGGGTGTGCTCTTCATTACGGGCAAAGATACAGACGGCGACCGACATGGCGCCTTGTATAGCGGCAAGCCTTTACAAGCAGCAAAATTATTTTTTAGCCCTTCAGGGATATACATTAACCTTTGCGGCCGTCATCCTGCGCTGGTGGTTGCGCCGACGGATCGGTTTCCCGAAAGGTCTCCCGAAAGCGGGCGGGCGACCGGCGCGCGGCTTTGCGCGCAATGTAATCAAACCAGCGCCAGCGGCGGCGCATAGCCAGAATCAGCGGTCTTGCGGCGGGATTAACGGCGGCGATCATCACCAGCCCGACGACGACCAGCGGCACGCCCAGCGGCAAGGGCGAGATCGCCGCGAGCACGCCGTAAATCACCAGGATAATGCCGGTGATGGTCGTCGCCAGCCTGGCTATCATGGGCTCCGGCCTCCGAAGTAGGGTGATGACGCTGCGTTCCCGGCTTGAGCCGGTCTCGCCGCTCGCCTTAGACTGCGCCAACCAGGACGATCATAGCCGGAGGAATGCACAATGCCAGATCACGGAGAGGGAGGCGCCTCGCGCGCGAAATTCCGCGCCATGACCGAAGGCACCCAGGAAGACTGGATGACGATCGCCAGCCATTTCATGCCGTTCGCCGCCAATGGCGGCGCCCGCATTCTCGACCATTTGCGGTTGCTGGAGGGCGATTATGGCGGCTTTCCCGTCGACCGGCTCGAGCATTGCCTGCAAACCGCTACGCGCGCCTATCGCGACGGCCGCGACGAGGAATATGTGGTCTGCGCGCTGCTGCACGATATTGGCGACACGCTCGGCGCCTATAACCACCCGGAAATCGCATCGGCGATATTGAAACCGTTCGTCTCCGAGCAAAACCACTGGATGGTCGACAAGCACGGTATTTTTCAGGGCTATTACTTCTTTCACTATCTCGGCATGGATCGCGACATGCGCGACCAGTTCCGCGGTCACGAGCATTATCAGTATACAGCGGAATTTTGCGAGAAATACGATCAGTGCGCTTTTGACGCGAGCTATGAGTCAATGCCGCTGGAAGCGTTCGAGCCGATGGTGATGAAGCTGTTCGCTGCGCCGAAAAATTCTGTTTACAAAGGCGCGTCAGCAGAAGAATGATGTTGTGAGACGGATGAAAAAACCCCGGCTCACTGGCCGGGGTTTTTGTTGTTTGTTTGGAATTTGGCTGGTTGCTAATTGCGCACCGTCAACTGGAAACCAAAAATTCTGGGTTCGTTGACGAATCCGGTCAAATTGTTGAAATCGATGCCGCCTTTCAGATTGTCGGCGTCGAGGATGTTGCGGGCGAAGAACGCGCCCTCGAAATTACCGCCATTGGTGCGGTAACCGACGCGAAGTCCGCCTTCCGTGTTGCCGTTTGAGCGGAACTCAGCCGATTCATAGAGCAGGAAATTGGTCTCTCCCTGAATCGCCCAGTCGGTGTTGACGAACAGCTCTCCATTGTCGCGGAACGGGTGCGTGTATTCGGCAAACACGTTGAATATCAGCTCTGGCGCGTTCGGGAAGGGATTTCCGTCGATCAGCGCTTGTCCTAACCCGTTCAAGGGATCGAGCACGGTGCAAAGGCCGGAACCGCAAGTGGCTGTGGCCAGTGTGCTGTCCTTGATTTCGGTGTTGTTGTAGCTGAAACCGACGCTGACGAAGAAATCATCGGTCAGCAGCGCTTCGGCGTCCGCTTCGATGCCCCAGCCGACGCCTTTGTCCGCATTGACCACCTGGTTGATGTTGCCAGCGCCGCCGATAATCGAGAACTGTTGATCGTCAACTGTGTAGTAATAGAAGTTTGCATTCAGGCGCGCGCGATTGTCCATGAAGTCGGATTTAAAGCCGCCCTCAAAGGACAGGATCGTTTCCGACGTCGCCACTGTCTGCGGATCGACGGCGCTGGAGAAAGCGGCGAAGGCTACGTCGCGGCCCTGAATTGTCGGTCCGCGGAAGCCGCGTGCGACACGACCGTAGAGATTGAACCCATCTGCGACGCGGTACAACGCGCTCACATCCCAGCTAAAGTCATCATCGGATACAGAAGTTGGATTGACGGTGACCAATGGCGGCAGGACAACAGCGTTAAAGTCCCTATCGTCTTCGGTGTAACGCACGCCTGCCGTAACAGTCAGGCGGTCAGTGAGGTCATAGCTGCCCTGTCCGAATACGGCCCAGCTGTCATTTTGATGCCGAAGAGTTGTGAGCGGCGGAAAGCCTGGTCCGACAGTCGATACGAGCGCATCGGAATCGAAATAGTAAAACCCTATCTGCCAGTCGAAAACATTGTCGCCGCTGGACGCGAGGCGTAGTTCCTGGGTGAATTGATCGAGGTCGTCAATTGAGTCCTGCGTTTCAGACGGGAAAGCGATGGTGTCCTGGAAGAAGGGCGGCGGCGGCGGCATCATTGGATCGAAGAACGAATTGGGACCGACAAAACCGCCGTCAATATCGCCGAGGCTGCGGCTCGATGCATTTTCGTACGCAGTAATTGACGTGAAGACTGCGCCGCCGAAATCCCAGTCCAGCTTGGCGGACGCGCCCCAGCCATCCGAGGCCTGAGGATTGTTGGAGCCGCCATCATAGGCGACCGTGTCCCGGTCATAATTGTTCGGATCAAGCCCGCCGCCCTTTTGAATGATGTTGGCGCGGAAGAGGGCGGACGTGCCTTCATAATCGCGGCCATGCACGTTCAACAAAAGGCTGACTTGCTCTGACGGCGTGAACAGGAGCTGAATACGGCCCGCCATCTCTTCGTAGCCGCCCATGACATCGTCTTCACTCGTAAAGGCGTTGTCGACCCAGTCGCTGCGACGTTGATAGAGCCCGGAAACACGCACAGACAAAAGATCTTGCACCAGCGGGCCGCCGATCCCAGCCTGCGCCGTCACCGTGTCATAGGTGCCATAAGCGAACTGGCCGACCGCGTCGAATTCATCCGTCGGTTTTGCAGTCGTGAATTTCACGACGCCGGCCGGAGTGTTGCGGCCGAACAAAGTGCCCTGCGGCCCACGCGAGACTTCGACCTGTTGTATATCGAACAGCGGCGCGCTTTTTAGGACGACGTTTTCCTGAACGACGTCATCCATGATGATGGAAACGGGCTGGGAAGCGGCGACGTCGAAATCAACGTTGCCGAGACCTCGAATGTAAAACCGCGGCGCCAGGCGGCCGTTTGAGGATTCTGCGTAAAGGCTGGGCACGCGTGCGGCGAGGGCCAGGATGTCATCCCCGGCCGCCTGAAGTCCGGAAAAACGCTCCGCCGAGAGCGTTTCAACGGAGATCGGAACTTCCTGCTGATTTTCTTCCCGCTTCTGGGTGGTGACGATGATCACGTCGAGCCCTTGCTCCTGTGCGTGCAGCGGAGCAGCCGCTACGAGCGCGCTTGCAGAAGCGCTGGCGGCGAGTAATGCACGCACGGCAAATCGATTGTGTTGCATAAGTGAGGTTCCCAAGAGGTTGCATTTCAACATTCATCCACTGACGCGTACTGGATGGTCTCGGGAAAGGGAGGGTAATCCTAAATGTCAGTTCTGTGTCAGATATTCGCAGGGTTTTTGAAAGCTGCGTGCGGGCGTTGCTAAAAAACAACCATTTTAACCGGTGAGTCTTCGCTTGTGGAAAAACTCATAATCCCCGGCGCAGGCGGCGGCGATCTCTTCCAGGTCAGGCGGGAGGGATATTTCCTGCTGTTCATAGGCGCGAAATCCGGTTGAACTTTCCACTGCGTCATACCAGTGCGGCGCCCAGGGGCCGTCGCTGTCGCGCGGGCCGGCCGGCCAAGCCAGCATGGCGTCGGAAAACGGCATATCGAGCGCGTTGCACAAGGCGCGCAGCATGGCCTCTGGCGCGCGGAGAATGTCGCTTGCGTCGATCACCGGCGCCGCGGACTTTTCATACAGGTCGCGCTGGACCCTGTAGCTGTCGATGATCGGCGCCACATCGTCGAGTTTGTTCTTGTAGGAGGCGACCATAGCGCGCGGATCGCGGATCATGTGAAACACGCGCGCGCCGTCCAGCAGGTTTTTTGATGGAGCGAAGGTGAAATGAAAGCTGATGTGCTTTTCAAAACTGAACGGCGCATCCACGCGCGCGTTCAGCGTCGCGGCGACCTCGCGCCAGTCCGTTGATTGCGCCGCGAGCGTTTCTGCGCGCATCGGGTGATCGGCGCCGCTTGCCTTGAGGTAACAGGCGTAGAACGGCTCATCGTTCACGACTGTGTCGGTGCGGTTTTCAAAGCTGCGCATCACCGTCGTCGAGATATTGCGCGGCCCGGAAAGCATTGCGATGCGGATGGCGGCGCTCATGCAGGCGCTCGAAGGATCGTGGTCATTTCGCATCTGCTTTCGGACCGCCGCAAACGCCGGCGATGAGAAGTTTTTCCCACGCTTCCTCTGGCGTAGATGCATAGTGAAACAGGTTGAGATCGCCGGCGCTGATCATTTCATGATCAACCAGATGGCGGAAGTTGACTGCCTTGGTCCAGTATTCTTCATCGAACAGCACGATCGGAATGGTTTCGCTTTTGCCGGTCTGAATCAGCGTCAGCAGCTCAAAGAGTTCGTCGAAAGTGCCAAACCCGCCGGGAAAGATCACCAGCGCCTTCGCGCGCATGGCGAAATGCATCTTGCGCATGGCGAAGTAGTGGAATTGAAAAGTGAGATCCGGCGTCGAGTATGCGTTGGGCTCCTGCTCGAAGGGAAGGCGGATGTTAAAGCCGATGGATGGGGCGCCGGCGTCATGTGCGCCGCGGTTCGCCGCCTCCATAATGCCGCCGCCGCCGCCGGTTGTGATGACGTTATCGCGGGTTCCGTCATGTTCCGGATCCATGGCGCCGCCTTGTTCCGACGCGATGCGTGCGAATTCTCGCGCCTGACGATACCAGCGCGCATGTTCGCCATTGCCATCTTCACGAATTCGCGCCGAGCCGAAGACGACAATCGTCGATTTAACGCCCCAGGCGCGCAAATGTTCTTCGGCTTTTTCATATTCGAGCAGGAATCTGACCCCGCGCCGCGGATCGCTGAGAAGAAATTCCTGATCCAGCGCCGCCAGCAGGAAAGCAGGCGAGGCGATTTGCGCGGCATTGTCGGACGGTGGTTTGTTCATGGCGTCACACGGCCTTTCGCCGCTTCTTCTTGCACGCGTTTTTTATAGAGTGATTGCAGCTTTTGCACCACCGGCCCCGGCGCGGCGGCCATGGTCCGCCCGTCGACCTCGGCTACCGGCGTCACCCCTGCGAAGGTGCCGGTGATGAAGGCTTCATCGGCGTTGTAAACGTCGTGCAGTGAGAAATTGCGTTCCTGAATCGTCATGCCGGCGTCTTTGGCGAGCGTAATGATAATTCTGCGGGTGATCCCGCCGAGACAGAAATCACCTGTGGACGTCCATAGTTCGCCATCGCGGATGATGAAAAAATGCGTTGAGTTGCACGTTGCGACAAAGCCATGCGGATCGAGCATCAGCGCTTCATCGGCGCCGGCCTTCGCCGCCTGGATGCACGCCATGATGCAGTTCAGTTTCGAATGCGAGTTCAGTTTCTGGTCCTGCACGTCCGGGTAACCGCGCCGCACATGGGCGGTGAACAGCCGCGCGCCCTTCGATGCGTTGGCGGCAAGCGGCGTTTTAAATTCCGGGATGATGACAATGGTCGGCGGCGTGATGGTGGCGCGCGGATCCTGATAGGGCGTCGCCTTGACCCCGCGCGACATCATCAGCCTTATATGAACGCCCTCATGGGCGTTGTTGGCGTCGAGGCAGCGATAGATGCGCTCGGCCAGTTGCGGCTTCGATTGTTCCATTTTGAAATCGAGGGTTTTGGCGCCTTCGAACAAACGCTGCATATGTCTGTCCAGAAATGCAACGACGCCTTTGCCGTCCGGACCCGGATAAACACGCAATCCTTCCCAGACGCCGTCGCCGAGGACAAAACCTGAATCGAAAACAGAAACCTTTGCTTCCGCCCGCGGCGTCAGTTCGCCATTGACGTCAATCAGAATGTGATCATTGCGCGGATCGGGCGTATAGGCGTGTGTCGATTGGGTCATCTCTTGCTTGATTCTCCGCTGCAATTTGAGTATTGCGCAAGGGCGCTGTTCACTGCCAGCCTATCGCAGTCAGGTGCGAAAAAAAGAAACTTTTTATAGTGGGGGTGGCCATGCGCTGTCTGTTTGTTTCTCTGATGCTGGCCCTGATTTCAACCGGCGCGATGGCGCAACGCAGCGTCGCCTTTGTTGAGGCTGCATCGCCTGATGATGCGCTGGTCATCGCCATGCGCGATGCAACGCTGCCCGAAAGCGTCAGTGCGACGATTGGCGCAGCAGCGAGCGAGAACATCACCCGCGCCATCAACCGAACCGGCTTTACAGGCGAAGCGGGGCTTACGGCGAGCTTTGTGTCTGGCGCGAGCGCCTATGGCGAAATCCACCTGGTGGGAATCGGCCCATCTGACCTTCGCCGCCGCGATTGGGAAGATTTCGGCGCCCGGGCGGCGCTGCTGGCGAAAGTGAGCCGCGCCGGCCGGGTCAGCGTGCTGGCTGACGGCGCAGACGCGGAGGATTTTGCAGACGCCGCCATGGGCGCGATGATCGGCCAGTATGGCTTCACCAAATATCTGAGCGAGGCGGAACCGGTCACGGGCGAGATCGCTTTTGTCGCTTCCAGCGCCAGCGCCGCGCAGCAGGCCTATGAAAGCGAGGGCCGGCATCTCGCCGAAGCGGTCATGTGGACCCGCGACATGCAGTCGGAACCGGCGAATGTTCTTTACCCTGAGGAATTCGTCCGCCGCACCCGCGAATGGTTTAACGGCGTCGGCGGCGTTTCAATCACCGTTCTCGACGAGCGCGCCATGGCGCGCCTCGGGATGGGCGCCATTCTCGGCGTCGGGCAGGGAAGCCCGCGCCCGCCGCGGATGATGATCGTGCGTTATAATGGCGCCGCCTCCGGCGAAGCGCCGATGGTGTTCGCGGGCAAGGGCATCACCTTTGATTCCGGCGGCATCTCCATCAAGGGCAATACCGGCATGTGGGCCATGAAAGCCGATATGACCGGCGCGGCGGTTGTTATGGGCGCGGTGCACTCGCTGGCGGCGTCGAAAGCGCCGGTGAACGCGATCGCCATTGCGGCGCTGGCGGAGAACATGCCGGATGGCGGCGCGCAGCGGCCCGGCGATGTGGTGCGCGCCATGTCGGGCAAGACCATTGAGATCATGTCGACGGACGCAGAGGGCCGGCTCGTGCTTGCCGACGCCGTCTGGTACGCGCAGGAACAGTATGATCCGTCCTTGCTGGTGGATGTGGCGACCCTGACCGGCTCGGTTGGCGGCGCGCTCAGCGATGAATATGCGGGCCTGTTTGCGCGGGATGATGCGACCGCCGATGCGCTGACTGAGGCTGGCGATGTTTCAGGCGAGGATCTATGGCGCCTGCCGTTGCATCCGAACCATGACAAGCAGATCAAATCGCTGATCGCCGATGTCAAAAATGCCGACACCGGCAGTCCCGGCGCCAGCACCGGCGCGGCCTTTATCGGCGCTTTCATCAAGCCTGAGACGGCCTGGGCGCATCTTGATATTGCCGGCGTTGACTGGCGCGCGGAAGCCGAACCCACGCGCCCCATCGGCGCATCCGGTTTCGGCGTGCGGCTGCTTGATCAGCTGGCGCGGTCGCGCGCTGAGTAAGTCTTACTAGCGCAATGTCTTTGGAATTTCCCGCCGCTGGAGGGTTGACGGCGTGATGCGTTTCGGCGCGCCCGACAGATCCGACGTGAACTGATCATGTTCCGCGCTGCGCAAGCGCCGGAAAACGGCGTCGGCGCGCGTGCTGCGCGATTGCGAAGTATCTCCCAGCCGCAGAAACAGTTCCTGCGTTGTGACGTCGATCCGGCTCATTCCAGCCCCCCGGCTCTTTGTTTTCAGCAGGGTGATTCGGATTGGTTAACCAAAAGTTAATGTCGGGAAAGAAGTCTCAAGCAGCGCTGAAAATCGCGTCATGGCGCGCGCAGATTTTCGGCCAGAGCGCCGCCGCCTGCGGCAAGTCGAGATTGAAGTCTGACTTCAGCACGCGGACATAATCTTCGGCTGTGTCGAGGGTTTCCGTTTCTTTATCGCCCTCGCCAAGGCGGGTGATGACCCGCCCGCGAATGGAGATGTGCCGGCCGGGCAGCCAGCGCTGCACCACCGCATTCAACACGAACGGGGAGTCTTCGCCGGTCTGCAGATAGCAGCAGAGATTTTCGAGCAGCGCCGGATCGGTGACGGCGCGATTGAAATCGAACGTCGGCCCGCCGGTGCGCGGATCGCTGTGATAGCGCAGCCAGCCGCCGCCAATATCGTCGATGCGGCAATGATAGGGGCCATTCATAAACGGCCCGGATTTGAGCGGGATGGCGTCGATCAGCCCGTCGCCAAACCCCGCATCGGCGAGCCAGGGTTCGTCAAGCTGGACGATCAGCACCAGATGATTGCCGACTGCGCCGTCGCCGCGTTCGTCGCGCGCGACGCCGCCGGCGAGGCGTTCGACCTTGAAGCCGATTTCTTCGAGCGCCCAGGAGAGCAGGCCGTTCATTTCATAGCACCAGCCGCCGCGCCCGCGCGTGACGATCTTGTCGAACGCAGCTTCAGGAGAACGCGTGACGGGCGTTCCAAACTGAACGTCGAGATTTTCGTAAGGGATGGCCTGAACATGGGCGCGATGGACGGCCTTTAAGGTTTGCGCATCGGCGCGCACAGGCCCCGCATAACCAATCCGGTTGAGATAGGCGCCTAGCTGCATAACGGACCTATGGACAATTCTCACGCAAAGGGAGCGGGACGGAGTTTGATGCTTACTTTCTTTTCTTTTTGTCGATCAGCACATCTTGTTGCCATTTGCTGGGTTTCTTGTCGGTGCGATGAATGCAGCCCGCCCAACAGCAGGGGCGCTTTTGACCATCGAGAAGCTCCTCTACGGCCCGCTTGATCCGCCGTTCACGAGTCTTTTCCTGTTTTGCATCTTCAATCCAACAGATAAATTCGTTTCGCGCGATCGGCGTCAAACTCTCCCAGAGGCTGGTGATCTCTTTTGTCTCGGTCAACGCACTGATGAAGTCAGCGGGTAAATCGTGGACCAGACCGCCTGAAATTTTCGTTTTCATATGGGCCAGCTATCAAATCTGTCTTACGTGTCAATCGTCTGATTGGCTTGCGCCCTATGCCTTCACCTTCACATAGCTTCCCGGCGCGTCCTCGATAATCTTAAGGCCGCGGTCGCCGGGCTGGCGCGCATCGGTTTCGCCGGGGCTGACCTTGTTCAGCCATTCAATCCAGTACGGCCACCATGACCCCGGATGGCGTTCGGCGCTGGCTTTCCATTCATCGAGCGAGGCCGCCAGCTTCGGATTGATGGAGTGGTGGTATTTTTTCTTGTCCGGGTGATTGACGACGCCGGCGATGTGGCCGGACCCCGCCAGCATATACTGCACATTCCTGTTTTTCTTCGACGCAAAAAGCTTCGCCGTGCGATAGACCGAATTGTGCGGGGCGATGTGATCGGTTTCGCCCGCCTGCATGAAGATCGGAATATCGACATCGCCGAGATCGAGCGTCTCGCCCGCCATCACCATCTCGCCCTTGGCGAGGCGGTTATGCTGGTAAAAATCGCGCAGATAAAACAGGTGCACATTCTTTGGCATGCGCGTGGCGTCTGAATTCCAGAACAACAGGTCGAAGCGCGCCGGGTCTTTGCCCTTGAGGTAATTGTCGATAACGAACGACCAGATCAGATCATTGGAGCGCAGCATGTTGAATGTCGTCGCCATGGCGCGGCCCTCGAGCACGCCGCCAGCCGCATCCATCTGTTTTTCGATAGCGTCGAGCTGCTCATCATCGACGAACAGCAGCAAATCGCCGGACTCCTTGAAGTCGGCCTGCGCCGTAAAGAATGTCGCGGAATTGACCCGGTCGTCGCCTTTCTTCGCCATCAGGGCAAGCGCAGTCGAGAGCATGGTTCCGCCGATGCAGTAGCCGATCGCGTCGGCTTTTTTCTCGCCGGTGGCTTTTTCAACGGCGTCGAGCGCCTCGAACAGCCCTTCGGTGATGTAATCCTCGAAGGTCTTTTCTTTCAGTTCCGGGCCCGGATTGACCCAGCTCATGACGAAAACGGTGCGTCCCTGATCCACCAGCCATTTGATGAACGAATTCTGCGGTTGCAGATCAAGGATATAGAATTTGTTGATCCAGGGCGGGACGATCAGCATCGGCGTCACGGCGACTTTTTCCGTCGTCGGCGCATACTGGATAAGCTGGAAAATATTGTTCTGAAAAACCACCTTGCCGGGCGTTGTCGCGACATTCTCGCCGAGCTTGAAGAAGTTCATGTCCGCCTGACGGATCGACAGCTCGCCATGACCGCGGTCGATATCTTCAAGCAGGTTCTTTAATCCTTTGAGCAGGTTCTCGCCCTTGCTCTCAATGGTGGCCTCGATCACTTCCGGATTGAGCATGGCGAAGTTCGACGGCGCCAGCGCATCGATGAACTGGCGCGTGAAGAACTCGGCTTTTTTCTTTTCGTGTTCGTCCATGCCGTCGAGCTGCGAGATGGTCACCTCAAGCCAGCGCGCCATGATCAGATAGGACTGCTTGACGAAATCGAGCATGGGATTTTCTTCCCACGCCGGATGCACGAAGCGCTTGTCCCCCTGTGAGGGGAGGATCGCCGGTTTGACCTTCTCGCCGGACATGCGCCGCGACATGGTCGCCATCAGCTTTGCGTAATCGCCATAGAGATTGAACTGCCGCTGCATCACCGTGCCGGGATCGACGGACAGGCTTTTCATCATCTCCTGAAAGGCTTCGCCCACATTCAGCGGGTCGTGGGAAACTTCACCGGTAAGGCGGCGCGCATCCTGATTGCGGACCGCGAACTCGCGCAGGACTTCCTGGCTGCGGCCGCTGATGTCGGTGAGATACTCCGACATGGCGTCAAAGTCCTGAAACAGCGACTTTGGCGGCGGCGGCGCAATCTCCGGCGCAGGCTTCGCGGACGGGGACGCCTGCGGGTCCTGCGCGCCGTTGGCGGCGCCTGCCGCAGCCCTGGACTCAAAAGGGGGCGCAGCATCGGCCACATTCGCCTGTGCAGCGCGATTTTTCGCCTTCTTTTTCTTCTTGGCGGAGGATTTTTTGTCGGATTTTTCTTTCACTTGCGCCATATGCCCGGTTAGGGGTTAAAGAAGCTCATTCATAGAGTGTACCGCCCTTATAGGATGGCCGCGTGTCCGGTGTAAAACAGTCTCGAAAGCGCATGATCTGGGCGATCCCGCCGCTCGCGCTTGCTGCACTGCAAGGCTGCGAGAGCGGCGATCTGGCCCGCTTCGCGCCCCCGGGGATCATCAAATACGAAGAACTGGCGGGCGATCAGCCCCCGAACCCTGAAGTGGTTGAGCGCATCGAGGCGCGCAAGGCCGACCCCGATGCAGGCGGTTTCCCCAATCTGTCGCAAGCGCCCACGCGGGCGGATCGGCCGGCAAAACGCAAGCAAGCCGATATTCAGGCGGAAATCGCCGGGCTGGTCGAACAGCGCGACGACGTCACCGATGCGGCGCAACAGGACCGCGCCGAGGCGGCGGCGGAACTGGAACAGGATTTGCCGGGCGAGCGCGATGCGCTGCTGGAACAGATCGAAAAAGACGAAGCGATGGCTGCGCGTGAACGGCGCGAGAAACTTGAGGCGCCGCAAAGCGAGTAACTTTTACTGCCGGCCCCGCGAGTTTGCGTCCGGTTTCATTCACATCAAAGGCAGACGGAAGAAAAGAATGTCCGCAGACGAAAAACTACTGGACCGCGTGTTGACCATGGAAGTTGGCCGCTGCACCGAGGCCGCCGCCGTTGCGGCGTCAAAAATGATCGGGCGCGGCGACAAGGAAGGCGCCGATCAGGCGGCGGTGACGGCGCTGCGCGATGCGTTCAACAAACTCGAGATCGACGGCACCGTGGTGATCGGCGAGGGCGAGCGCGACGAAGCGCCCATGCTTTATATTGGCGAAAAGGTCGGCACCGGGCGCGGGCCGAAAATCGATATCGCGCTCGACCCGCTGGAAGGCACGACCCTGACGGCGAAAGCCATGTCGAACGCTCTGGCGGTTGTGGCGATGGCGCAGGGCGGCACGCTGCTGCACGCGCCGGACGTTTATATGGACAAGATCGCCTGCGGTCCCGGCTATCCGGAAGGCATTATCGATCTCGACGCGCCGGTGGAGGACAACATTTCCGCGCTGGCCAAGGCGAAGAATGTCGGCACGGATGACATCACGCTCTGCATTCTCGATCGCGATCGCCATCAGCCGCTGATCGAAGGCGCGCGCAAGATGGGCTCGCGCGTGTTCCTGATCCCTGATGGCGATGTGGCGGGCGTGTTCCATACCACGGAAGCATCAACCGGCATCGATCTTTATGTGGGCCAGGGCGGCGCGCCGGAAGGCGTGCTGGCGGCGGCGGCGCTGCGCTGCGTCGGCGGCCAGATGCAGGGGCGGCTGGTGTTTCGCAATGACGAAGAGCGCGGCCGCGCCGAACGCATCGGCATTACCGATCTGAACCGCAAATACGGGCTGATGGACCTCGCTTCAGGCGATGTCATCTTCGCGGCTACCGGCGTCACCAACGGCACCATGCTCGACGGCGTCAAATGGGAGCCGGGCCATGTGTCGACGCATACCGTCGTGATGCGCTCGAAGACCGGCACCATCCGTTACATCCGCGCGCGCACGCGCCGCTAGACCAGAGACGATCCGATGACTGACGAACAAACCCTTCCTGACCGCCTTTCCGTCAATCCGAAGAGCAAATATTTCAACGAGGAGATTTTCCAGCGCGAGGTTGGCATCAGGTTCAACGGCGCGGAAAAGACCAATGTCGAGGAATATTGCGTTTCCGAAGGCTGGATCAAAGTCGCGGCGGGCAAAAGCCTCGACCGCAAGGGCAACCCGCTGACCATCACGCTTAGGGGCGTGGTCGAGCCTTACTTCAAAGACCCGAAATAACCGCAAGAATCGGGCGGCGCATCGGCGCTGTCGCAATTAAACTGACGGTCTCAATAAAGGAGACCGCTCATGACTGCGCCCTTGCGTCTTGTCCATTCCGTCAGCGCTGACGATGATTCCCGCTGGGACGCCGTCGCTCGTCGCGACGCCACCGCCAATGGCGCGTTCTGGTCGTGTGTCAAAACCACCGGCGTTTATTGCCTGCCGTCCTGCGCCGGGCGGCCTTTGCGTAAGAATGTGATCTTCGTCAACACCCGCGCTGATGCGGAAGCCGCCGGGTTCCGCCCGTGCAAACGCTGTCATCCCGAACGGTTTGTGAGCGGCGCGTTGAGCGCGCGAATCAATGAAATCGACTGGGCGCGCGCGAGGAGCGACCTCAACGAAAATGGCTGGGCGCCGCTGGGGCGGTTGCTGAGCAGCGATGAATGCGCGTCGCTGATTGGCGCTTATGACGAGGACGAACTTTACCGCTCCACCGTGCACATGCGCCGTCATGGCTTCGGCGATGGCGAGTATCGCTATTTCGCCGACCCGCCGCCGGTAATCGTTTCCGACTTGCGTGCTCGGCTTTATGAAAAACTGGCGCCGATCACCAATGACTGGCGCGCGGAAATGTTTGCAGGCAAGGCAGCGTACCCACCGACACATGCAGCCTATCGGCAACGCTGCGCCGCCGCAGGCCAGCATCGGCCGACGCCGCTGATCCTCAAATACGGGCCGGGCGATTACAACCGGCTGCATCAGGATCTGTATGGCAATGAGGTGTTTCCGATTCAGATCGCCATCCTGCTGTCGCAGCCGGGCAAAGACTTCGAGGGCGGCGAGTTTGTGATGACCGAGCAGACGCCGCGCCGCCAATCGCGGGCCATGGTCGCGCCGCTGGAAAAGGGCTGCGCTATCGCCTTTGCGGTGAATGACCGGCCGGTTCAGGGCGCGCGCGGGACCTATCGCGTGAAGATGCGCCACGGGGTTTCAGCCTTGCGCAGCGGCGCGCGTTATTGCCTGGGGATAATTTTCCACGACGCGGCGTGAACAAGCGGCGGCCAGCATTTGGCGGTCTCGCACCGCCATGCCATAGGACTTGGGAAACATAAGCCTGAGCCTCGGGGCGAATCACCGCCAGCATGGACTGATGACGATCAACGCCGCCCAACCGCAACCTGATGCAGGAGCGCCGCTCCTTGACCTTCCCGCCATGGGCGCCACCGCTTCGGGGCGGGTCTGGCGCCTGCGCGAGGCTGGCCGCGATGCCGCACTCGCAACAGCCGAGGCGACCGGGCTCGATCCGGTGCTGGCGCGCATTTTGACCGCGCGCGGCGTCGCGCCGGAAAAGGCGGCGCACTATCTCAACCCGTCCCTGCGCGAGGAAATGCCGGATCCGCTGGTCCTGAAAGACATGGACCGCGCGGTCGCGCGCCTTGTCCGCGCCGTGACGGACGGCGAGACCATCGGCGTGTTCGGCGATTACGATGTGGACGGAACCACTGCGTCTGCGATCCTGAAAATCTATTTCGACGCCATCGGCGTAAGCTCTTTGATCTATCTGCCCGACCGCATCAGCGAAGGCTACGGCCCGTCGGCGGAAGCGTTTCGCGCGCTCAACCGCGACGGCGCCAGCGTCATCGCCACCGTCGATTGCGGCGCAGCGGCGCATGAGCCCATCGAAGAAGCGGCGAAGGACGGCGTCGATATCGTCGTGTTCGATCATCACCAGATGAGCGGTCCGCCGCCGCAAGGCGCCGCCGCCGTCGTCAATCCGAACCGGCCTGACGATGCATCCGGGCTCGGCGATCTTTCGGCGGCGGGCGTTGCGTTCATGGCCATGGTCGCGCTCAACCGCGCCTTGCGCGAGAACGGCTATTTCAAGGATCGCGACGAGCCGAACCTGATGAGCCTCCTCGATCTCGCAGCCCTCGGGCTCGTCTGCGACGTGATGCAGATCACCGGCTTCACCCGGGTGCTGGTGGCGCAGGGGCTGAAGGTTCTGGGCGGAGACGGCAACAAGGGCCTGAAGGCGCTGGGCCTGCGCGCAGGCATGAAAGGTCCGCCCTCGACCTACCATCTCGGGTTTTTGATCGGCCCACGGATCAATGCAGCCGGGCGGATCGGTCATGCGCGGCTCGCCTTCGATCTGATGACCACGGACGACCCGATAAAGCGAAATGCGCTCGCCGAACGCCTGCATGTGATGAACGCCGAGCGCCAGGAAATCGAAGCGCAGGTGCAGGCAGCAGCATTGCGCGACATTGAAATCAACCAGCGCCACGCCGACGATGTCATCGTCACGGCGGGCGAGGGCTGGCATCCGGGCGTCATCGGCATCGTCGCCGGACGGTTGAAAGAAGTTTACGACCGCCCGGTCATCGTCATCAGCGTCGACGGCGGAACAGGCAAGGGCTCTGGCCGCTCCATCACCGGCGTCGATCTCGGCGCCGCGATCAGCGCTGCGCGCGAAGAAGGCGTGCTTGCCGCCGGCGGCGGGCATGCCATGGCGGCGGGGCTGACCATCAGCGCCGACAGGATTTCCGCATTCCGTAAGCTGCTGAATGACCGGCTTGCGCGGGCGGTGATTGTCGCGCGCACCAACCGCACGCTGGAGATTGACGCAGTTGTCGGCGCCAGCGCCGTCTCGAAAACCTTTTCGGAGCTGATTGCGACGGCGGGCCCCTATGGTCCCGGCAATCCGGAGCCTTCCTTTGCGCTTTTGAACATGCGCGCGGAGTATCTGAAGGTGGTCGGCAAGGGACATGTGTCGCTGACGCTGGTGAGCGAGACCGGAGAAAGCGCGCGCGCCATTGCGTTCCGGGCAGAGGGCGAGGCGCTCGGCGAAATCCTCGCCTCCGGGCGGCGCCTTCATGCGGCGGGGAAAATCAGGGCCGATGACTGGCGCGGCGGCGATGCCGGCCAGCTCCAGATATCGGATGCAGCGCTGGCCCTTTGACGGCGTGCAAATCTTGCAAAAATCCGCCCTTCAAGGGCTTGCATGGCGCGAATGAGGCGCCTATACAGCGCCTTCGCCGCGCGCGGCTAACCCGTGCGGGCCCTTCGTCTATCGGTTAGGACGTCAGGTTTTCAACCTGAAAAGAGGGGTTCGACTCCCCTAGGGCCTGCCATTTTCCCCTGAAATCGCCTCAAACGGCGCCCCCCGCCGGCAGCGCCTGCGCCCGCCGATTGTGACAATGGCGTTGATTTCAGGCCGGATTTGCCGTCTATTAAGCTTCGTTAATCGCGTTCGGACAAAGGGGTCAGGTCCATGAGGGGTATTCTCGTTATTGCAGCCGCGTTGCTGGTGGCTTTCGCGCCGGCGTCTTCCGCTTTCGCCGCCAAGGTCTCGAAATCAGAGATCCAGACAAAACTCTCGACCCAAGGCTATTCGGTGCAGGATGTCGGCCCGAACACGCTGTTCGTGCGTGTCGCCGACTATGATATTCGCATCGACATACAGGGGCCGGATGGCGACATTTCCTATCGCGCCTGGCTGTTTGAAGTGGATGGTAAGGGCATCAGCTATAAAGTCCTCAACCAGTTCAATAACGACGTTAAATTCGGCCGCGTCTATATCGATGAAGACGGCGACGTGACGTTGCAAATGGATCGCAACGGCGCGGGCGGAACGTCTATCGAGAATATTGAATCCGATTTCGATGTTTTCCTGATGCTGATCAGTTCGTTCATGGATCATCTCGAATCCCAGACGATTGCATAATCGTAACGTTACAAGCGGCGGGACCAATTTAACCCGCCGCGTAATGTTATCTAATCACCTGTCATACAACCGCGCGGCGAAAATTTCCCGTGAGCGAACTAAAATGGTGCATTTGTTGCGCGAAGGGATTAATGTTTCCCGTTAGGGAGATTATAGTTAACTAGAATAACGACCGTCATACGGCGTGACAGGGGCACCAGGATCATCATGGACGAGCGGTTTAACGCATCTCGTGACGACGATAATTTGTCCGGCGACGAAGAGGAAGTTTTTACGGTGAAAGGCGTGGTGAAGTGGTTCGATCCAGCCAAGGGCTACGGCTTTATCATCACCGATGACGCCGACAGCGACATTCTTATTCACTCATCGTGTTTGAAAGCCGCAGGCCTGAACACAGCGCGCGAAGGCGCCAGTGTTGAATGTGAAGTCGTGCGCCGCACCAAGGGACTGCAGGCCTCGAAACTTTTGCATATCGACGAGTCGACCGCCGCGCCGCTGGTTCCGCCGAGCGCTTTACTGGATCAGACGCCGGCCGGAGATTTTGTCCGCGCGCAGGTGAAATGGTTCAACCGCGCCAAGGGCTATGGCTTTCTGACGCGCGGCGACGGCAGCGAAGATATTTTCGTGCATATGGAAACGCTGCGCCGCAATGGTCTTGGCGAACTCGCCCAGGGCGCGCGGGTGCAGGTTTCGTTTGGAACCGGTCCGAAAGGCCTGCAGGCGTTCGAAGTGCGGCCCGATCAGGAGAACTGATCGCATTGTTCCTTGTGCGGATGAAATACGCAGGACGCGCGGCGCAACTGTAACTATCATTATAAGTAAAATGGCGACCCCGGCAGGATTCGAACCTGCGACCATCGGCTTAGAAGGCCGGTGCTCTATCCAGCTGAGCTACGGGGCCGAAACAGTGATCGGTCGCCTGCGACCAGTGGTCAGCAGAAAGATGATCGATGTCAACAACCACAGATCACGGTTCACTGGCCGCTGACCACCGTCAATGCGTCCAGGGTTTGCGGCGTCTGAAGGCGAAATTATCCGAATAGGCTTTGGGCTGGGCGACGACCTCGTGCGGCGCATCGATGCGGTAAGGCAGGGCGCAGCGTTCGGCATAGGCCACGGCTTCTTCCTGGGTGTCGAAGGAGAGGCGCACCTGTCCGGCGGCGGTTTCGTCGGCGCTGGTCCAGCCCATCAGCGGATCGATCCGCCGGGCCGCCTCGGCCTCGAATTCCAGAATCCAGCGGGCGGTGTTGGCCTTGCCCGACTGCATGGCGGTTTTCGCCGGTTTGTAGATGCGTGCGAACATGACGCCGATCCCGCTTTAAGCCCTTTTCCGAATGGTCGGGGCGGCAAGATTCGAACTTGCGGCCCTCTGGTCCCAAACCAGATGCGCTACCAGGCTGCGCTACGCCCCGACATCGGAAGTTTCGAGCGGCTCTGATGGGTCATCTCGCCCGGGATGTAAAGTCTTTTGCCGCTGGCGCAACGGTTTGTCGCCCAATTTCGCCGCGAGGGCGAGGCCGCCGCCGCTCAGGCGGAGATTCGCGGCGCCTCGCGCGGGCGAAACTGCAGATCACAGGAGAAACTGAACTCATCCCCGGCGCTGAGATGGGCTGCCTGCGGCCCCTCTCGCAAGAGCCTGACCAGCTGCAGGACAAGGTTGAGCAGCCGCCAGTTGGCGCCGCGCCCGCCGGCGCGGAAATAATGGGAAAAGAAGGCAAGGCTCGACCTTGCGCCGGCCAGCGGGCGCTTCGGATCGGCGATGAAGGAGGACGCCATGACCTGCGCCATCATGGCGATTTGGGCCGACCGGGACGGCGTCGTCGAGACATCGCCATAGGCAAGGCCGGCGGCGTCCGGATAGGCGCGCGCGATTGCGGTTGTGTGAAACAGGCCATCCTGAAAATGCCTTGCGGGCAAGGCCAGCAGATACATGACCAGATCATAATCGAGAAACGGCGCGTAGGCGCGTTCCGCCGCGCCCCATAGCATGAACGGCGCAAGCGATATTTCGCGCCGCGTGCGGGTGAAGAAAAAATAGGCGACCGCCGGATTGACGAATTCCCTTAATCGCTCGAGCTGCGCGTCAACTCGATTGACGATACTGGCGTCGCCGGATGGTTTGTCGCGCCCGCCCGCAACGGTTTTGAGCAACGGCCAGATGGCGTCGCCGACGCGGTCATCATAAGGAAAAAGCAAATCAATCAGCGCGGGCGTATTCTTTTCGGCAATGTGTTTGTAGAAATCAGGCTGACAGCAGTCGCCGTCGGAGAGCACATCGCCGCCAATCCCGTCATATACGCAGCCGGGGGGCGGAACCTGGCTGATCAGTCCTGAGATCAGCGACGCCTCGTCGCAACAAAAGCCGGACAGCAGGTTTTTTCGCGCCTCGTTTGCGATGACGTCGCTGATGGCCGGAACTGTTTCGTGCGCCATGCCGATATGCGCGGCGACGCGCTTTGCGGTCACCGTTTCGGGCGTGTTCGCGTCCTTCGTGCGCCACAGGGAACTGGTGACGGCGAGAAAGTGCGCGCTGCCGCTGCTGCGCCGATCCGCAAGCTGCTGCTTCGCGGCTTCCAGCGCGATGTGCCGCGAATCGCGCCCGCCGCTTAACGGGATCAGCGCCGTTGCGCCGGGGGCAGGCCGCCGCCGTTCCATGGATTGCGCGAACAGCGCGTTGTAGCGATCATGCGCGTCGTCCAGCGATACATCAATTGGCGCGGGCGCGCGGAGCGGCAGGCTGGTTTGTTCGATGACGCCGTTGCGCCAGATCAGGCGCGAGCCCGGCGCCAGACCAGTAACGCCCGCAAAGGGCGTGTCTTCTTCGATGAAATAACCAAACTTCAGAAAAAACGCCATCGCCTCAGCATCGAGTTGCGCGCCGCCCTTGAGCGCGGCGATCACCATTGGCGAGGGCGCTACAATAAAGTCCTTGTCCGAGTGCGAGATAAAGATCGGCAAAAACCCGAGCGCATCGTTTTCAACGATCAATGTTCCGTTTTCATAGACCCAGCCGCCAGTGACGCCTTGCTCCGTCAGGGACGATCCAGAAAGCCGCTCGCCATAACGCGCATTGGCGGCGCCGTCTGCGCGCCATTCGCCGGCATGCTTTTGCAGCCTGAACCATGGATAGCAGTCCGTGAGCAGACGATGCGTCATTCAGTTTGCAAAGCTGTATAAAGGAACGTCATAGCGCGTGCGCAGATAGTCCGATGCGCGCTGATACGCCTGCAATGGTTTAAGGCCGATGAAATGACCGATCGACGAGTCGTGCTGCACCCAGCCTTTCGCTAGAAACCGGTTCAAAAGATAATAGCCAGTGGCTTTCTTGAGCCGCGCCTTGCCGGCCTCGATATCGAAATCAACGTCTTTGGCCAGATAGGTCGTCGCCATGATCGTGCCTTCCTCGGGCCGGTAGGCCAGCGGCTCAATCCCGTGAATGCCCATGGCGGCGCCGAAAAAAGGCTGGTCGGCGCAAACGCCGGAGCGTTTGGCGCGCATGTCGGTCATCGCTTCGGGACGGCGCTCATAAAGTTCGTTGACGGTGTCGAACACCGCGCGCGCTTCCGGCGATTGAGTGAAATAAATTTTCCCGGCGTTCATCGCCACAATGTAGGGCGCATTGCTCGCCGCCATCATCCCCGCAACATCGAAACCGTACAGCATGCCGCTGGTGCGTTTCTGGCCCGGGATCATAAAGGCGTGCGGCGACAGATTTCGCCAGTGCCGCTCCATATCGGGCTTCATGATCAGGCAATCGGCGTCGAGGAATAGCGTCTTCTGATACGGCGTCAGATCAAAGAGCGACAGCTTATGCAGGCTGCCGGAAACCTGATGGCCGTTGGGCAGCGAAACGATTTTTGCAAACGCGCCCGCCATGCGTTCGATGAAAGGCGAATCCTCCGGACAGGCGAGGGTGATGGTGCGCGCAGCATCGTGAAGGCGGACAGAGAGCGCCAGGTTCAGCGCCATCTGGAAATATTTCTCACCGCCATAGGCGACCGTGATGTAACCGGTTGACTCGTCCGGCGGCGCACCCTGCATGTCTCCCCCTTATTCCGGCGCCCATTGTCGCCCGCCGGATTTTTATCTGGTCAGTTTATATCAGGAAGCGTGACCGCATCCACGTCTTCGCTGGCGGCGGCGAGTTCCAGCGGAACCGTCACTGCCCGACGGCTCGGCGAAAGCATCACATCAAGCGAGACGAAACCCGCCTTGGCGATGGTGGCGCGGCGCGGACCGTCGAGCTTGATCGAACAGGGCGTTTCGCATGATGCGCCATTCGCCACCGTCACAAGCGCGCCGGGCGGATCGGTGTTGATCTGCAACATGTCGCCGCCGCCGCCCAGTGTTGCGCACCCGGAAAGGGGCAAACCGATGATTGCCGCCGCGAGTATGCGCTTGATGGAACGCCGCATAAAACCTCCTCGTTACTTTTTGCCATCCGCACTGCAGGCCGGGGCCGCCATGGCCATGGACATGAAAGCGCGTTCCAGATCGATTTTCAAATCTTCAATATCTTCAAGGCCGGCGTGGAAGCGGATGACGGGACCGCCGGCGTTCCAATTTGTCGCCGTCCGGTACGTTTCGGGCCGCACATGCAGCGCCAGACTCTCATAACCGCCCCATGAAAACCCCATGCCGAACAATTTGAAGGCGTTGAACAGCGCCTTCAGCGACGGCAGGGGCGTCGGCTTCAACACAGCCGAAAATAGCCCTGAGGCCCCGGTGAAATCGCGCTTCCAGATGGCGTGGCCGGGGCAGGTTTTGAGCGCCGGATAGAGAATGCGATCCACTTCATCGCGCTTTTTGAGCCATCGGATCAATTCGGCTGCGTTTTCCTGATGGCGTTCCAGCCGCGCCGGCAAGGTCCGCATGCCGCGCAGGGCGAGATAGGCGTCGTCTGCCGAGACGTTCGATCCCAGTTGCAGCAAGGCGTAGAAAATTTTTCTGGCGGTTTGTTCGTCTGCGGAGGTTATGGTTCCGAGCAGCGCGTCCGCATGGCCGACGAGATATTTCGTCGCCGCCTGCAGGCTGACATCGGCGCCGAGGGCGATCGGTTTGCAGAAATATCCGGCCGCCCATGTGTTGTCGACAATCAGCTTGGCGCCGCGCGCATGGGCGATGCGGGCGAGCGCAGGGATGTCCTGCACCTCAAACGTCAGCGAGCCGGGCGATTCCGCAAAGATGACTTTGGTGTTCGGGCGCATCAGCGCGGCGATCTCTTCATCTTTCGCGCATGGATCGTAGAAACTCGTCTCGACGCCGAAGCGCTTGAGGAAATTATCGCAGAATTTCCGCGTCGGATCGTATGCGGCATCGGTCATCAGCACATGATCGCCCGCGGCGACAAACGCCAGCAGGGAGGCGGTGCAGGCCTGCAGGCCCGAGGGCGCGAGCCGGGTTTCAAAGCCGCCCTCTAGCGCTGTCACCGCTTCTTCGAGCGCGCGATGGGTGGGCGTGCCGAGGCGGCCATAAGTGATCGACTTGGCGCCTTCGAGATAATCGTCATAGGTCGGGAAAAGGTAGGTGGAGGCGCGCTCGACCGGCGTGTTCACCGGATGCGCCGGGCGCTGATGCGGGCGTCCAGAAACAGTAAGCTTTGTATTGTCTTTCATGGACTTTTTCTAAATCAAATCGCGATTTGGGTTAAGAGCGATTCTGCGACGGCGCCCTGAACCCCGGCAGGCGCTCGACAATCCCGGTGCGGCGGTCGACCACTGTGAATCCGAGTTTCTGGTAGAACGGCAGCGCCGCCGGATGATCGAGCGTGCAGGTCTCGAGTTTGAGCTTTTTCGGACTGCGCGACCAGGCGAGATCGACGACGTTGGTGAGGAAAAACCGGCCCAGCCCGCCGCCGACAAAATCCGGGACGAGGCCGAAAAATTTCAGTTCATGGGCGTCGTTCGAGCGCGCATCGATTTCCGCCATGCCGGCCGGCGCGCCATCCACATAGAGAACATAGAGATGGTTGTCGTCATGATGGATGATCTCCATCAGCTCGTCATCGCGCAGCTTGCGGCGGCTGATCCAGTTATAGGGCGCGCCGATGACGTCGTAGAGGTAACGATAGAAATGAACGGGCGGGTGATCGGCGCGCATTAGTGCGGTTTTGCGCGCGGGCGAAGGGGGTTTGGGAAGAGATGGCCGCGCCGTCTGCTCCAGATAAGTGATGGTCACTTCAATCCGGTCAGCGCTCGTCGGCGCCAGCGACAACGGGGAATAGATCGTTGTCATGGGCTTCCTTTCCCCATTCAGTCCAGGATCCGTCATAAAGCGCGTGATCGCTTGCGCCGATGACGTCCAGTGCTAGGGAGAGTACCGCAGCCGAGACGCCCGATCCACAGCTTGTTATGACGCGGTTTTGCGGGTCGATCCCGGCGGCGGCGAAAATCTGGCGCAGGGCGTCCGGCGAGACGAGGGTTCCGTCAGAGTTCAGCAGGTCGCCATAAGGCACGTTTTTCGCGCCCGGCATATGGCCCGATCTCAGGCCGGGGCGCAGTTCCGGCGCAGTTCCGGCGTATCGCTCCGGCGAGCGGGCGTCGGCGACACTCACGCCGGCGGAGAGCGCCGCGCGAACATCATCGGCGCTGGCGCAGGCTGCGGGCACGGGTTTCGCCTCATAGGTCGCAGGCTCAGGGGTTGCAGGTTCTGGCGTTGACGGCGCGCTGGCGACCCGCCGGCCCTCGCGCAGCCATTTCGGCAAGCCGCCATCGAGCACGGCGACTTTCTTATGGCCCATGGCGCGAAACGTCCACCAGACGCGCGCGGCGGAGAAGATTCCCTTTTCGTCATAGACGATGACGATGTCGTCACGCGAAATGCCGAGCGCGCCGACAGCCTCCTCGAACTGTTCCGGCGCGGGCAGCATGTGCGGCAGGCCGGTGGATTTGTCCGCGATGGCGTCGATGTCAAAAAACACCGCGCCGGGTATGTGCTGCGCATTGTAGGCGTCGACAGCATTGCCTTCGCCCGGCAGTCGCCAGGAGCCGTCGATGACTTTGACGTTCGCTGCGCCGTTATTGAGGCCAAGCCAGTCAGTGGTAACGAGGGGTCCGAAGGTCATGCATTCCTGTCCGTAGCGCTATCGACGTCACAGCCATTGCGGCGCCGGAAGCCCTTTGTCTTTCAGGAAGGCCGGATTGTAAAGTTTCGACGCATAGCGATGGCCGTAGTCGCAGAGCACGGTCACGACCGTGTGCCCCGGCCCGAGGTCTTTCGCGAGGCGGATCGCGCCGGCGACATTGATTCCCGAGGAGCCGCCGAGGCACAGCCCTTCTTCGGTCACCAGACTAAACAGCACATTCAGCATCTCCGCATCGTCGATTCGGTAGCCGTCATCAATCGGCGCGCCTTCAAGGTTTGCTGTGATGCGGCCCTGTCCGATGCCTTCGGTGATCGACCCGCCTTCGGTTTCGTCCTTGCCGTATTTGATCAGCGAGAAAATTTTCGAGCCGCCCGGATCGCTGACTGCGGTCCTGACGTTCTTGTTGCGCTCTTTCAGCGCCAGCGATACGCCGGCCAGCGTGCCGCCCGTGCCGACGGCGCAGGTGAAGCCGTCCACATGGCCGTCGGTCTGTTTCCAGATTTCCGGGCCCGTCGTCGCCACATGAAAATCGCGGTTGGCGACATTGTCGAACTGGTTCGCCCAGATCGCACCATTGGGCTCGCTCGCCGCCAGCTCTTCTGCGAGGCGGCGCGAATAGTGCACATAGTTGTTCGGATTGGCGTAGGGGACGGCGTCCACCTCGATCAGCTCAGCGCCATGCAGCCGCAGCGCGATCTTTTTCTCTTCGCTCTGGGTGCGCGGAATGACGATCTTTGTTTTGTAACCGAGCGCCGCGCCGACCATGGCGAGGCCGATGCCGGTATTGCCCGCGGTCCCCTCAACGATGATTCCGCCGGGTTTGAGCGCGCCGGTTTTCTCCGCGTCGCGAATGATGCCGAGCGCGGCGCGGTCCTTCACCGACTGGCCGGGGTTCAAAAACTCCGCCTTGCCGAGAATGGTGCAGCCGGTCTCTTCGGATGCGCGTTTCAGTTTGATCATCGGCGTATTGCCTATGAGGTCTAATAGAGTGTTGGCGGTCATGGGGCAGGCGACTCCGGGCGGCGGGACCATACATATAGGACGAGTTTCGCCACTGTGCCCGCTGCTCGCGCGAGTTTGAACCGAGTATTTCTAATAATTGCAGCAGATATAGTCGGGAAACAAAAAAGGCGGCCCGTAAAGAGCCGCCCTTTTCGTCTGAAAAACAACGCAGGCTTAAGGCTGCAGCGCCGTGCGCGCCTGATCGAGACAGCGATAGATTTCAAGTTGCGCGCCGCATTCGTCGACCCAGTCGCGCCCGACGCCGTTACCGTCGGCGACGCCATTAACGAAACAGCCATCGGTGCGTTTCAGGGTGAACTCGATACGCTCCACGGCCTTTTCGTAATCGGGCCGTTGCACGGCTTTCGCCGCTGCGCCGAGATAGTTGAGCAACGCATTTTGGTTGCCCTTTGTTTTGACCGCGCTTTCGGGTAGATCGGCGATCAATTCGGCCGCACAGGCGATCTTCATGCTGGCGAAATCGCTGCGCGCCAGCACCGTGATTTCCGCCGCATCCGGATCGCTTGGTCCGAGATTGTCCGAGACGACCAGCGACACGCCATAAAGACCGGCGCGGTCGGGGATAAGGTTCGGCGAAACGCTGTTCGTATTCACCAGCACGGCGTTGCTGCCAGCCGGAACATTAACCAGCGACCATGCGTAATTGAGCATCATCCCCTCGGGATCGGTGCTGCCCGATCCGTCAAGCACGATCAGGTCGTTGACGAGCCCGACGCGGTCGGGACCGGCATTTGCTGTCGGCGCGAGATTCGCCGTTGAGACCATCGTTTCGTCCGCCGCGCTCATCTGGCCGATCGAATCCGTGACGACAAGCGAGGCTGTATAGGTTCCTGAAACATCGACAACAAAGCTGGGCATGGCGGTGTTTGCGCCGGTCAGCGCCGCAGCGCTCCCCGCGGGTTTTCCCGTCAATTGCCACGCATACTGAAGTTCGTTCGACGCCGTGTTGTCGTCAAAAGATGCCGTGCCGTCGAGCGTTACCGCCGCTCCCAGAACGCGCACCGACTGATCGTCGCCCGCAACAGCGGTAGGCGCAATATCGGGAAGTGGGACAACGCCCGTCCAAACGCCGGGATTCTGGCTAACGATCGCGCCGCCGAAATAGTTCGGCGTTCCGAAATTGGCGCACTGGCCCGAAGGCGACGTAGGCCCGCAAAGCGCCTGCCCGCCTCGATCATACTCAAGTTTAGCACCGCCGGCGTCGGTATAAAAGTTTGTTTCTATATCGAACGACCGATCGCCAGGCCCCCCGCGATAATTGGAGAGCAGGATGCTCCAATTGGTGATGTTGCCGCGCGAGTCGGTTGAAAAAAGTATCTTGCGATACGTCTCGACATCATTTGTCAGGGTCAATTCGCCCACGCCGTCGCGGATGACGAGCGTAAGCGGACTGACCGGAGCATTGCTGAGATTTGGAGATAAGTGCGCCGGGAGTGTGAGTTCGACCGTTACCCGGTCGCTCGTCGTGTGAACGTCCGGCGGTGTTGTGTCGCCGCTGAGACTTGTGTTCGTGAAATTGTTGCCCGTGTAATTGAGTGTCACCTGCGCGCCGGCGACAGACGGCGCCGCCGCAAGCAAACAGGCAGCGATCCAAAACGAAATGCGCGCGCGCAATCCGCGATGTTTAATCTGGCGATTCATCGTGATCCTCATACTTCTCATTGTTTTGAACCCTTCCCGGTCAATGCAAACAGGCGGGAGCCACACGAATTTTCGCGCGCCTTGCTCAATCAATGTGTTGAATTTTCTCCGCAACCCCTTGGTTAACAGTGCTGCATGCCGCGAGCCGTTACAAGCGTTTTCAGCTTGAGGGAGGCGGCGCTGCGGCAGGGTCATGGTTGTAAAATACACGCACTGCGCGAATTAGCCGCTTATTCCCCGCGCTTCTTATCCACCGCCTTCGCCTCATTCCACACCGCTTCCATCGCATCGAGCGACGCATCTGCAAGGTTTTCGTCGCGGCCGGCGAATGTTTTTTCGATATAGTTGAAGCGCCGGATGAACTTTTCATTGGCGCGGCGGAGCGCGCTTTCGGGATCGATATCGAGATGTCGGGAGAGATTTGCGAGCACAAACAACAGATCGCCAAACTCTTCCTCGATATGGTCTTTATCGCCGCTCGCCATCGCCTCGTTCAATTCCTCGGTTTCTTCCGCGATCTTGTCGAGCACCGAGCGCGCATCGGGCCAGTCAAAGCCGACGCGGCCTGCGCGCTTTTGCAGCTTCACCGCGCGCGTGAGGCCAGGCAGGCCCGCCGGAACATCCGCAAGCAGACTATCCTCGCCCTTGGCCTTGCGCTCTTCGGCTTTCTGCGCTTCCCACGCAGCGGTCTGTTCTTCGGCGCTGCGCATATCCACATCGCCAAACACATGCGGGTGACGCCGGATCATTTTGTCGGCGATGGCCTGCGCGACGTCGCCGAACGTAAACAACCCGGCTTCCTTCGCCATTTGCGCGTGAAACACCGACTGAAACAAGAGATCGCCAAGTTCTTCCTTCAGCGCCGCCATGTCATTGCGTTCGATGGCGTCGGCGACCTCATAGGCTTCCTCGATGGTGTAGGGCGCAATGGTCTTGAAATCCTGTTCTAGATCCCACGGGCACCCGCCGTCAGGCGATCGCAGCCGCGACATGACATCGAGCAGCGCGTCGATCTTGCGCGCGTCGGCGGAGGGTGATTTGGGCGGCGTGTCGGTCATGGCGTGCCTGTCTGCTCGGCGATGGCGATTTGTGCTCATAAGCGCCAGCCATAAGGCGAAATCCGCCTGAACGCCACTTGTTCGCCACCGGCCCGCCGCCGCGCCGCCGCGCGGCTTGATTTTACCGCCCCGCTCGGCCATTCAGGTCCGGCTTAGACCGCAGCAAAGAAGGAACTGTGCGATGCCCATCCAGGAAGCCAAATACATCTGGCGCAATGGCGACATGATCCCCTGGAAAGAGGCGACGGTCCATGTGATGACCCACGGCCTCCATTACGGCACGTCGGTGTTTGAAGGGATGCGCGCCTACAACACCAAGCACAAGGGCGTCTGCGTCTTCCGCAATCGCGAGCACATTGAGCGGCTGCATTTTTCCGCGCGCGTCTATCGCATCGACATCACCAAATACTCCGTCGAGAATTTGATGCAGGTGTGCAAGGACGTGGTCGCGAAGAATGACCTCGACAGCGCCTATATCCGCCCCATCGCCTGGCTCGGCTATGGCGAAATGGGACCGGCCTCGTTCAATGCGCCGTCGGAGATCGCCGTGGCGGCGTTCCCGTGGGGCGCCTATCTCGGCGAGGACGGATTGAAGAACGGCATCGACGTTGCGTTCTCAAGCTGGCGGCGCATGGCCCCGGGCACGGTGCCGGCCGGCGTCAAGGCGGGCGGCAATTATTTGTCGAGCCGGCTCGTATCGCAGGAAGCCAAGCTGAACGGTTTCGCCGAAGGGCTGGGCCTCGCGCATGACGGCACGGTTTCCGAAGGCGCGGGCGAAAACATTTTCGTGGTGCTGAACGGCAAGCTCTACACGCCGCCCGCCGCGTCCTCGATCCTCTCCGGCATCACCCGCGACACGGTGATGGTGCTGGCGCGCAAGGCCGGATACGAAGTGATCGAACAGTCGATGCCGCGCGAAATGCTCTATGCGGCGGACGAGGTGTTCCTCACCGGCACGGCGGCGGAAGTGACGCCCGTGCGCTCTATCGATAAAATGCCGGTGGGCAAGGGCAATCGTCCGGCCACGTCGCAAATTCAGGACATGTTCTTCGGGCTGTTCTCCGGCGAGACCAAAGATGAATGGGGATGGCTCGATCCGGTGGCGTGAATTTAAGTCCGTCCCTTTAAACCCGCTCATCCCGTAAGCCGCTTTGTCCGAAATCTCTGATTTCGCTGACAAAGCGAGCTATACGGGACCCAGCAACAAAAAGAAAAAAGCCGGGCTTCGCCCGACTCTATTTCCTTCACTGGGTCCCGGCTTTCGCCGGGATGAGCGGGAACTTATTATTCGCTCAATTCAGGTTCAAGCCGCAACGCATCCATCATCACATGGAAGATGTAATTCTGCTCGACCGTGCCGGTGAACAGATAGGAATTCGGCCCTGACGCATAGATCTGCACGTCCTGACCGCCATGGGTTTCACCGGAGGTAGGAACGAGCGCAGGCTGAAGGTAGTCGAGCGCTTTCACTTCCTCTTCGCTGCCGATCGGGCGTTCCTTCAGATCAACGCCCTTCTTGAACACGCTGCCCGGTCCGTTGGCGTAGCCGAGCGTCGTATAGGGCTTGCCGTCTTCAGCCAGCATCAGCGTGTCTTCGCCATCATCATTGGCGTAACGCACAAGGCCGAGAATATCGTTGCCCTTGCCCGGATAGCCGGCGAAGGTCAGCGTGTGGCCGTGATCGGCGGTGACGACGATCAGCGTGTCACGCACATTGGTCATCTCATGGGCTGCGGCGACGGCCTGCGCATATTCCTGTGCGTCGGTCAGCGCGCGGGCGGCGTTGCCGCCATGATGGGCGTGATCGACTTTGCCGGCCTCGACCATCAGCACGAAACCGTTTTCATTGCGCGACAGGACTTCAATCGCCTTGCGGGTCATTTCCTCAAGCGACGGCTCGCCGGATTTGTCGTTTGCGCGCTCGGCTTCGAAATCCATATGAGAGTTTTCAAACAGTCCAAGAACGCGCGGATCGCTCGCCGGGTCGATGGCGTCGAACTGTTCCCTGTTCCAGATGAAGGCATGGCTGTCAGACTTCGCCGCCCATTCCGCCGTCAGATTGCGGCCGTCCTTGCGCCACCCGTTGCGGTCCTCGTCTTCGGGATCAGTCGCGTCGCTCGGCATGAACGGGCCGCGCCCGCCGCCAAGCGCGACATCGATGCCGTCGCCATAGGGGAAGTCGATCAACTGGCTGGCGATATCGCGGCAGCCCGTTTCATAAGCGCCTTCGGGCAAATTCGCGTCGCTCTCCCAGTCGCGGTCGGGCACATGGGCGTACGCCGTCGCCGGCGTTGCGTGCGTCAGGCGCGCGGTCGAGATCACGCCGGTCGCCAGTCCGTTCTGCTCGGCGATTTCAAAAATCGTTGGCGCGTGCGCCGACAGGCTCGCCGCGCAATCGCCGCTCATGGCTTCTTTTTTCACCGAGATGTGACCGGCGCGGGTTTTGTAACCGGTCACGATGGCCGTCGCCGTGCCGGCGGAATCCGGCACCTGCATGTCGGTGTTGTAGGTTTTCGACATGGCGAGATGCGGGAAGCGCTCGAAGAACAGCATGTTCTCCTCACCATCCTCGCCGCGCGTCTGGCCGTCATAGATGCGTGCGGCGGTGACGGTCGTCGGGTCCATGCCGTCGGCGATGAACAGGATGACGTTCTTGGCTTTGCTGGTGATCGGTTTCACGCCCTTGCGCTGGGCCAGCGTAGATTGCGCGCCGTCGAACCACAGATCGCCGCTCGCGGTGACGGCTGGCGCGGGCTTGTCGCCGCCGAGCATCAGCGGGCCGCTGGCGCATGCGGTCAGGCTGGCGCCGAGCAAAAGTGCAACTGGAAATCTCATCGGTTCATATCCTCTTTATCGGGCGCAAAAACATGACTGCCGCGTCAACGCGACAGGATTGTGAAATAGTCAGCATCCCCCGTCGGGCGAACATGCGCCGCTGCCCGGATAGCGGGTGTCGGCGTAGCCGAAAAACCAGCCGTCCCTTGCTATAATGCTTTGGGCGGTCGCATGCCAGTTGATCGGCGTCAGGACGTGGCCTTTTGCCTCCAGCAGCCGGATCGTATCGGCGCTAAGGCCCGGTTCGTAAAGGATTTCGTCGGGCAGCCATTGCTGGTGAATGCGCGGGTGGTCGACGGCGTCGGCGATGTTCATGCCGCGATCGAGGACGTTGACGACCACCTGCAGGACCGCCGTGATGATCCGCGAGCCGCCCTGCGAGCCGGTCGCCATGAACGGCTCGCCGTCCTTGAAGATGAAAGTCGGCGTCATCGACGACAGGGGGCGCTTGTTCGCGGCGATGGCGTTCTTTTCGCCGCCGACAAGGCCATAAAGGTTCGGCGCGCCGGGCGCAGCGGAAAAATCGTCCATCTCGTTGTTCATCACGACGCCCGTCCCGGGAATGACAATGCCGGATCCGAAATTGGCGTTGATCGTGTAGGTGTTGGCGACCATGTTGCCGTCGGCGTCGATGACCGAGAAATGCGTCGTGTCGGCGCTTTCATAAGGGTAGGGGTCGCCGGCGCCGATCGTCGCGGAATCCATCGCCTGTTTCGGATCGATTTTCGCCGCGAGGGCGCGCGCATAGTCTTTCGATATCAGCCCGGCCGCGGGCACATCGACAAAATCCGGATCGCCGAGATGTTCGGCGCGGTCGGCATAGGCGAGCCGCATGGTCTCGGCGAGAAAGTGCAAATGCTCCGCATCGTCGCTCTGGCCTTGTTGCGGCGCGCGCGTTTCCAGCATGTTCAGCATTTGAATGAGGTGAACGCCGCCGGAACTTGGCGGCGGCATGGTGACGATGTCATAGCCGCGATAAGTCCCGCGCAGCGGCGCACGCTCGACGACTTTATAGGCCTCCAGATCGGCATGCGTGATGAGGCCGCCAAATTTGGGCATTTCCGCAACCAGCGCCTCGGCGACCCAGCCCTTGTAGAACCCGTCGCGGCCCTTTTTCGAGATTTCCTTCAGCGTGCGCGCGAGGTTTTTCCGCTGGAAATGCTCGCCGGGCCTATAGGATGCGCCGTCCGGCTTGAAGAATTCTGCGCGCGCTTCGGCGTTGCGCATCAGCAGCGCCCGCTCGGATTCCAGGATCGCCAGCGCGTAATAGGAAATCGGATAGCCCTTTTCCGCGAGCCTGATGGCCGGGGCCATCACTTCCTGGCGCGACAGTTTTCCGTATTTTTCCTGCGCATGAAGGAGGCCCGCCACCGTGCCCGGCACGCCGGCGCCTTTCAACGTGTACAGAATATCGTCGCTGGCGACGTCGCCGTTTGCGTCCACATACATGCCGGCGCTCGCGGCGGCGGGCGCCGTTTCGCGATAATCGATGGCGATGGTGCGGTTTTCTTCGCGAAGGTGCACCAGCATGAAACCGCCGCCGCCAATATTGCCGGCGCCCGGATAGGTGACGGCGAGGGCGAACCCGGTGGCGACAGCGGCGTCCACCGCATTGCCGCCCTGCGCCAGAATCTCGGCGCCGATGGCAGCGGCCATTTCTTCTTCCGCTACGACCATGCCCTCGCGCCCGCCATTGGGATGGTGCACGGCAGCCGTCAGCGGCGGCGTCTGCGCCTGTGCGGGCGAGGAAAGGACGGCGATCGTCAGGATCGCTGCGAGAAGTACCTTGTGCATGGCAGCCCATCCCATCTTGCGGCCCACTATTGCCAGCCCAGTATCGCCAGCCAGGCCTTGCCGAGGCTGCGTTATAGGCTGGTTTCGGCTTGGAAAACCATGCCAGTATCGCGCCATAAAAACTCGCCGCCGAATGAGGAAACAACCGGAATATGTTGAAATATCTGCGTTACGGCGCTCTTGCGCTGATCGTGGTGGCGCTCGGCGCGGCGCTTTGGCTGAAAACGCCCGGCCCGGCCCCGTTCGATGCGAAGGCGGCGATTGAAGCCGGCGGCCAGTATCAGGCGCGGATCATCCGCGACGGGTTCGGCGTCCCGCATATTTATGGCGCGCGCGATGCAGATGTCGCCTTTGGACTCGCTTACGCCCATGCCGAAGATGACTGGGCGACCATCGAGGAAGTGATTTTGTTTTCGCGCGGCGTGTTGGCGCAGCGCAATGGCAGGGACGCCGCCGTCACCGATTATCTGATCAAGGCGCTCGGCTCGGCAGACGCAATCGCCGAACGCTATGAGACCGATTTGTCGGATGAGACGCGCGCGGTCGCGGAAGCCTACGCCGCTGGGATCAATTTTTTCTGCGCCGAGGATCGGTCGCGTTGCGCGCGCGATGCGCTTCCCGTCAGCGGCAAGGATGTTGTCGCGGGCTTCGCTTCGCGGCAGCCGTTTTTCTATGGCCTCGATGAAAAGCTGAAAGAAGTATTCGAAGGCGATGTTCAACTTGCGGCGCGCGCAGACGCAGCGCGCGAAGCGTTCCTGAAAGTTCCGGCCGGGTTTGAAACCGGCTCCAACGCCATGGCGGTCGCGCCGTCACGGTCCGCCGACGGGCATACGCGGCTGATGGTCAATTCGCACCAGCCCTATACCGGTCCTGTGGCGTGGTATGAAGCGCGCGTAAAATCGCAAGAAGGCTGGGACATGATCGGCGGGATCTTTCCCGGCTCGCCGGTGATCCTGCACGGCGCCGGGCCCGATCTCGGCTGGGCGTTCACGGTCAACAAGCCCGATCTGGTCGATGTTTATGCGCTCGACGTCGATAGCGCCAAAAAGCCAGCATCATACAGATTCGACGGCGGCTGGCGAGATTTTGACGTGAAGAAAGTCAATTTCCGCGTGCATTTATGGGGGCCGTTCAGCCTGCCCGTGACGCGGCGCGCGCTTTCTTCCGTCCACGGACCGGTGCTTCAGACCGATCATGGCGTGTTCGCGGTTTCCTATGCCGGCGCCGGCGACATTCGTACCCTGGAACAATATTACCGCATGAACCGAGCGACCGATTACGCCGAGTGGCGCAAGGCGATGGAGATGCAGGCGCTGCCCAGCCTCAACGCCGTCTATGCCGATGGCGACGGCGTTATCGCCTATTATTACAACGCGGCGATTCCGGTGCGCAAAGCCGGTGTGGACTGGAGCAAGGCGCAGGACGGTTCCGATCCGTCGCTGGTCTGGCAGGGAAAACGCACGCTCAATGATGTGCCGCAGGTTGTGTTGCCCGCATCGGGCTATGTGGTGAACGCCAATCATACGCCGTTTCAATCTTCCGGCGCGGCGGATAATCCGAACCCGGAAAATTTTCCGCCGGATTATGGCGTCGACCGGCGCACCACCAATCGCGGCTTGCGCATTCAGGCGCTGTATGGCGGCGACGCGTCGATCACTGGTGAGGAATTTGCCGCCTACAAATTCGATCACTTCTATGCGCAGAACTCGCGGGTGATGGAACTCGTCAGGCAACTGGCGGCAAGCGCTGCGGAAGACCTGCAGGACGAAGCCGCCCTGCTGGCGGCGTGGAACGGCGAGGTGAGCACGGAAAATCGCTCGGCGGCGCTGGCGATCCTGACGGCGCAGCGGGCGCGAGGGTATCTGCTGAACGATGAAGGCGCGGAAACCCCGGATTATGAAACGGCGCTGCGCGAAACCTCCGCCGCGCTGACGGAAAAATTCGGCCGCATCGATCCGCCATGGGGTGAGGTTGTGCGCCTCAATCGCGGCGGAGTTTCCTTAGCCCTCAATGGCGGGCCGGACACGCTGCGCGCTGTCTATCCGGACGCGCCGAATGAAAAAGGCGTGCGGCCTGCTGTCGGCGGCGACACCTATATTCTGTACGCAGACTGGTCCGGCGCGCGCGATGTTGAGATCAAGACCATCCACCAGTTCGGGTCTGCGACCCTGGACGAAACATCGCCGCATTACGCCGATCAAGCGCCGGTGTTTGCTGCGGAAGAATGGAAATCCCCGCCCATGGATCTGCAATCATTGCTGGAGCAGGCCACGCGCGATTATCGCGTGGGCGGGGAGTAAGATCACGCGCCGTCGCGGCGCATTACCATAACAATTCCAGCTGTGGCGAACCACGCACACATGATCGCCAGAGCGAGCGTCATGCCCTGAACGTCAAGATGCAACAGACCGCTCAACATGCCGCCGGCAAGTATAATTCCGGCGATTAAGGCGACTAGCGCTGACACGCGTGCGAAACCATTCATGCGAACGAGGCGCGCACCCCACAAGAGCATCCCGGCGCCATAGGCGATAACGCTCGTCTCCGCGAGGGTCTGGTTGGTAGCGCCGAGCATGCGCAGGATTGGTTCGAATTCATTGGCCATCCCGGCCGCCAGCAGTTTTCGGGCGGTCTCCGGCACGATGAAACCCGACACCAGCGCCGCGCCGATCATGGTGAGGGTGGCGATGCCGAGAACCAAAAGGCCTGCGCGGGTGATGAAATAATTCCTGTTCAGCAAATCGGCGAACATGGCGAGACAGACGAAGAACCCGACGGTGATGACAATCAACATGCCATGTACAAGGCCGTTGAGCCCTGACTCCGCCGCGGCTTCCTCCGCAAGGGTGTCATAGCCCGGCGCGCCCAATGTCGGATGATGCGCCATGAACAGGAGCGCTAGCGCGCAAAGACCGAGCATCAGAACGCCGGAGGCTCTCGTCGAATTGCTGTGGTCTGGTTGTTCACTCATAGCGGCCTCCTGTTGCGGGCGGCAACCATGCCGCTGCCCGCGCGGGCGGTCGATACGCAAATCCGCGTTTCCGGACATTGGGTCCGCATTGTCCGGCGCGACTTCCTTGCCGGGATTTGCTAAGCCGGTCGCATGACCAACGACGATCAGCAGGACAGCCGGGCGCAACGCACAAGGCTCGCCGTATTCAATGCCTTCCGCGAATTAGTGCTTTCGCGGCGCTATGACGATATCCGTGTTGCGGACATTATAGATGGCGCAGGCGTTGGCCGTTCGACTTTTTACGAACATTTCAACAGCAAGGACGACGTGTTGCTGACGTCGATTGAGCCTTTGTTCATCGTGCTTGCCGGGATTCCCGGCGGCCGCGCCGAGCGAGACCGTGTTCGCTTCGTGTTGGCGCATTTCTGGGAGCAGCGCGCGTTCGCCCGCATTATTTTTCAGGGCGCGCTTTTTGAGAAACTGACGCGCAAACTGATGGAAATGATCGAGCAGCGCGACAATGACACGGCCCCTGCGCGGGCGCGCCTTCATGCAGTCAGCAACGCCGCGTCGATCCTCGGCATTATCCGCGCGTGGCTGTCGGGTGAGTTTTCGATGCCGGTGGACGAACTCGTCGCCCACCTCATCGGCGTTCAGTCTCCCGCGCAGGAGAACCGAACCGGTTAGGCCGTACCGCGTCACTCAAATTCAACTGTGTTGCCCGCATAGTCGTAAAGGTCGAGGTGCTCGACCACCTTGCCGTCCTTGACCGTAATGGCGGTGACAATCGGCGCCGCGCCGGTGAAAGTCTGGTCGTCCTTTGAAATGGCCGTATAGGAAAGTTGCGCAACGAAAATGACGACGCCATTGCTTTCATATCGGCGCTCGACATCGTAGCTCACGTTAAAGTCTTTATACTGCGCGGCGTAGTCGCCAAGACCCTTCATCACCGCGGCCTTGCCCTCAAAAGCAAAGCTGCCGCCATCGGCGTTCTGGTCGGTCGATGTCGGATCGGAGAACAGCATTCCGTCAGCCATAAACGGCGCCATCATCTCGACATCGAATGTCGAATAGGCGGCGAGATAATCCTCGGCGATCTTGATGGTGGTTTCGGATGACGCCGGTTCGGCTGCGGCGAGCGGCGCCGCGAACAGCGAGAGCGCGGCGGTAAAAGCGAGCGAAAGTTTGTGCATGGATATTGCCCTCCCGGATTGCAGCTCGCAACAGACGCGCGCGTATGGTCACGCGCAAATCACAAACCGGTTAGGCGGGATGATCTGAAGAATGTTTGCGGCGAAATGAAATCACGCCAACCTAAATTTCTCCAGCGCCGCCTTCGCAATCGGCTCGCCCCATTCCTGCACGAAGTGACCGGCGTCCGCCACTTCCATCGGCTCAGGGCAACCCTTGATGAACTTGCGCAGGGCGTGCATGGCGGGCGGGCCGAGGACGGGATCCTGCATGCCGATCGCCATGAACGACTCGCCGTTCCAGTCCTGCGACCAGAATTTGCGCGCCTGCAATGACGTCTCGACGCCTTCCTTCGATGCGGGCGTTAAATCCGCTGTGCCTTTTTCTTTCAGCATGACCAGTTCCGGGAATCGCCGCACGCCGCCCTTATACGATTGATCCGGGTAGGGCGCGTTATAGGCGGCGACCTCCGCGTCGGTAAGGATCGGCGTTGCGCGTTTCATCAGCCCGCCGACATCGAGATCGGGCTGTGAGCGGTTGAAGGCGCGCCACATGGCGAACCCGTCCGGCGCTTCCTCGCCGCCGGGCAGGCCGGTGTTCATCACGATCAGGTGCGTGTAGCGCGCCGGCGCCGCCATGGGCAGCGTCAAGCCCAACACGCCGCCCCAGTCCTGCACCACCAGACAGACATTTTTGAGATTGAGCTTCTCGACAAAGGCGAGCAGGGCGTTGCGGTGAAAATGATAGGTGTACGTCGCATCATCGACAGGCTTGTCGGAGCGGCCGAAGCCGAACATGTCGACCGCGACAAAGCGATGCCCGGCGCCGGTGAATACCGGCGCCATCTTGCGGAAGAGATAAGCCCAGCTCGGCTCGCCATGAATGCACAGGAATGTGACGCCGTCTTTTGGGCCTTCATCCACATAATGCATTCTGAGCCCCTCATAGCCGGGGAGATCCTCCACATAGCGCGGCGCATAGGGCCAGCCGGAGAGAGTGGCGAATCGCTCATCGGGCGTGCGGACGGCGGGGATGGCGGCGTTGACTTCTGGCACAATGAATCTCCCAGGCGGTTTGTTTCTGCGGTTAGCCGTCTTGATGACGCGGGCGCCCTTTGCGATCATGCAAGAAAAAGGAAAGGGACCGACATGAAGCTAGGCGATCTTTGCGCTCTATTCAAAACAGAATGGCAGTTGATGAAATCTGCGGCGCAGATCACCCTTTGCGCCCTGATCTGCGCGGCGTTCGCCGCTGGTCCGGCGCAGGCGCAAACGGTCAAATTGAATGTCGATGCGAGTCTCGCCCGGACAATTCTCAGTACGGTCTGTTCCGGCGAAGCGGTTGACGAAGCTGCGCTGCGCGCCTCGCCGCTGCTGCAAAGCCAGATCAGACATCACACCAGCCAGTCCGACAGGCGCAGTATGGACGCGTTCCTGACCGGCCTTAACGCGGCGGCGAAATGCGAGACAGTCGAGAACGACGTTTATAATTTTGCGCCGCTGGTCGAGGAGAAACAGAAATTCGTCGATGCCGTCGATTTTTTCACCGAGCGCGCGCCGGAGATCGAAAGCTTCGTGGTCGAGGCGCTGACGCCCTACTTGCCCGCCGATCTTGAGTTTGAGGGCGAGCTGGTGCTCTCCATCGTCGGCAATCCGTGCGGCGGGTTTTCCATGGACGGAAGATTCTATCTGGCGCTGAATTGCCTGCGCGGCAGTTACGAGGCCGACTACATGGCGGCGAAAGTCGTCTCGGCGCATGAGACCTATCACGCTGCGCAATACGCTTTCTTTCATCCGTTCAGCGAGGATGTCGAACAGGTGACGACCGTTGACGAGGCTATCGACTATCTGTTCCTCAATCTGTTGATGGAAGGCACGGCCGAATATGTGGCGGATTCGCGCGAAATTGACGGCGAGGGCGAGGTCTCGAAATTCTTTCAGGAGTTCGCCCGCAAGGGATACAGAAACCTCGCCTATAATTTCCGTCTGACTGACTACGCCGCCGATATTCTCGGCAATGACGAAGACCTGTTGCGGCGGATCAAGGATGTCTACCGGATCGGGTTCAGCGGCGACGGCGGGCAGGGGTTCTATTATGTGGGCGCGGCCATGGCGGGCCATATCGAACAGGCGAAGGGCCGCGACGTCCTCGTCTGCGTCATGGCGCTGCCGCCGGAACAGTTCGTGCGCGCCTATCAGGCGGCGGCGCTGGCGGTGCCCGGCCAGGCGACGCCGCCTTTCGGCTCCGCGCTGATGAAGGCGGCGGACTGCTTGAGCAAAAAGCGAGACCGCGCGCTGCGCTATGAAAGCTGTCAATGAACTGCGCGCCTACTTGACGGACGGCGTGTAGGTCCACACCCAGTTGTTGTTGAGCGCCGACATAATGATCGACTTGCCGTCGGGCGAAATTTTGATGTTGCCCGATTTCGGCATCGCCGAGCCGAAAGCCAGGATGACGGGGTCGGGCGGTCCGATCCACACCGAAACCGGTTCGTCCGCCGCTTTGTAGAGATTCAACCCGGCGCCGCAGGATTCCGCGACCATCGTGTCGGGATGTTTGCGCACCCCGGTCAGTTCTGCCGCGCCGGCGCCATTCGGTGTCACCGAGACGATATCGAAATGCTCATGCGCGCCTTTCATTTCGCCAGCGGGACAGGTGTCGCCCATGCCGGTGAGGTTGGAGATTGTCGCCGGGAAGTTTGAGAAGGCGGGCGTTCCGATAAAAGCGCTGTTTTCCTTGTCCCAATCGAAGGACAGCGTCACGCGATCTTCCACATCGGCGTACTGATCGGCGTCAGCGGCGGGGATCTGAACATGCTTGTCGCTGATCACGCCGGTGACCTCGTAGTGGATGATGGTCGCATTCGACCATTTTTCCATCACCGCCATATCGGGCAGTTGCGCCGCTGCGCCGCCCGCCGCCCACGCACACGCCAATCCCCCGGCCGCGACAACGGCCGACTTGCACAATGTCTTGATGTTCATGATAACTCCCCGGTTGAAGCGGGCTGATCCTATATTAGTTCTTGAAACCCGGCGAGAGGTGAAAATGGCTGAGAAAACGTGCGATTTGGTGGTGATCGGTTCGGGACCGGGGGGCTATGTGGCGGCGATCCGCGCCAGCCAGCTTGGCCTCAAAACCATGATCGTCGAGCGCGACGCGCTGGGCGGGGTCTGTCTCAACTGGGGCTGCATCCCGACCAAGGCGCTGCTCCGGACCGCGGAAGTCTACACCAATATGAAGCACGCCGCCGATTTCGGGCTGAAGGCGGAGAACATCTCGTTCGACCTCAAAGCCGTGGTCGAGCGCTCGCGCGGCGTCTCGGGCCGGATGGAAAAGGGCGTCGGCTTTTTGATGAAGAAGAACAATATCGACGTCGTTTACGGGACTGCGCGGCTGGAGAAGGGAAGCGCGGCGCCGGTCGTCAAGGTGAAAACCAAAGACGGCGAAGACGTGATTAAAGCCAAACACGTGATCCTCGCCACCGGCGCGCGGGCGCGCACCATTCCCGGGGCGGGGCTCGAGCCCGACGGCAAGTTCATCTGGACCGCGAAGGAAGCGATGATCCCCGACGTGATGCCGAAAAAACTGCTGGTCATCGGCTCTGGCGCCATCGGCATCGAGTTTGCGAGTTTCTATAACGCGCTCGGCGCGGAAACCACCGTGGTTGAAATGGTCGACCGCATCCTGCCCGCCGAAGACGAAGAGATTTCCAAATTCGCCGAGAAGCAGTTCAAGAAACAGGGTATGAAAATCCTCACCTCGGCGAGCGTTGAAAAGCTCGAAAAGGGCGCCGCGTCGGTGAAGGCGACGATCAAGACCAAAGACGGCAAAACCGAAACGGTGGAGGCCGACCGCGTGGTGCTCGCCATCGGCATTACGGGGAACACGGAGAATCTGGGGCTCGAGGCGCTGGGCGCGAAGATCGACCGCGGCCATGTGACGGTGAACGAATGGCTCGAGACCGGCGTCAAAGGCCTCTATGCCATCGGCGACGTGGTCGGCGCGCCCTGGCTCGCGCACAAGGCGAGCCACGAAGGCGTCCTCTGCGTTGAAAAGATCGCGGGGCTCAAAGGCCTCCACCCCATGGACGTCACCAAAATCCCGGGCTGCACCTATTCAAACCCGCAGGTCGCGAGCGTCGGGCTGACCGAAGCGAAAGCCAAAGCCGCCGGCCACAAGGTCAAAATCGGGCGCTTCCCGTTTGTGGGCAACGGCAAGGCGATTGCGCTCGGCGAGCCGGAAGGCATGGTCAAGACCGTGTTCGACGAGAAGACCGGCGAGCTGTTGGGCGCGCATATGATCGGCGCGGAAGTCACCGAACTCATTCAGGGCTTCGGCCTCGCCCGGTCGATGGAAGGGACCGAGGAAGACCTGATGCACGCGATCTTCCCGCACCCGACGCTGTCAGAGATGATGCATGAGAGCGTCCTGGATGCGTATGGGAGAGTGGTGCATGTTTAGCGCGCTGCTCGCCATTGCTGTTTTGTGGCCGGCCCCACCGCCGGTCGATGAAGCGCTGTCGCGCAAAGAACATACCGGCGTTTTCATAACGTTATTCGAAACGAGCTTGTTTGAACCCTGCGATAGTAACGAACGTTGGTGGCTTGAAGCGCGAGACGGCGTTAATGAACAGTTTTGGGAAAGGGTTGAAGAATTGCGGGCCGAACGGGAACAACAAACAGGCGAGCCGTTGAACTTGGCATCGCCGCCGATGTACCTAACCGCGAAAGGCGATGTTTCTGCGCTTGGAGAACACGGCCATATGGGTCTTTATGATCGCCGGTTTAATCTGAAAAAGTTTTCAGAGTTTAGACTGGCGACCAATGCAGAACGCATTCAATGCCTAACATCAGGCTTTTTTGAATAAGCCGAAATTCAGAACCCCCCCCGTCATCCCGGGCTCTCGCGCGGTCTGACACCCCCCCCCCATTGGCATGGGGGAGGAGGGGCGTTGCGCTTTTGGGCGAGCGGTTGTGCTGCGGGATTGAGTTTGTGCTTATGTCTAGAAACTAGCGCAACCTTCTCTTCCCCCATGCCAATGGGGGAAGTACCCCGAAGGGGGGGTGGGGGTGGTTGGCGCGCTGGAAATAGCGCGGCGACTTTTGTTCGATGAAAAACCCCCTCCGTCATTCCGGACTGACGTCCGGTCTGACACCTCCCCCATTTGCATGGGGGAGGAGGAGCGTTGCGCATATTTTGAGATTATTCGTCTATTGCATCCGTTATTTCATCCGTATGCAGCGTTTTCAGAAACCGGACTGAATTCGCCGCCGCGCTGAAGATCGTTTCCAGCACGCCGTCCATATTGTCATAGATTTACCGGTTCCAGAAACGCAGCACCTGCCAGCCTTCGCGTTCTATAAATGCAGTGCGCGCTGCGTCATACGCTTGCGCCGCGTCTAACCCATGTTGTTCGCCGTCGAGTTCAATGACGAGCCTTGCTTCGAGACACACGAAGTCAGCGACATAGCGGCCAATCGAATGCTGGCGACGAAAGCGAAAGCTGCCGAGTTGTTTGTTGCGTAAGCGCGCCCATAGGCGGCGTTCGGCTTCGGGCATGGTCTTGCGAAGATTGCGCGCCTGTCTGTTCGGTTTGCGGATCGGCATGGGTGGAATTTAACCCGCACCTGACACGATCGGCAAACCCCCTCCGTCATCCCGGGCTCTCGCCCGGTCTGACACCTCCCCCATTGGCATGGAGGAGGAGGGCGCTTCCATTTGAAAATTAGCGCGAGTCCTCTTCCCCCATTCCAATGGGGGAGGTACCCGCCCCGGCCGCGAAGGCGGCCAGTCTATGATTTGCGCGCCTTCGCGCGCGGGCGGGGGATGGGGGTTGTGGCGGTTTATTGCTGGGTGTCGCCGCCGCCCGTTTCGCCATCTGCATCGGCTTCCGTATCCGCTTCCGCCTCGGGGTCATACATCGGCAGCGGTTCGTAACAGGTGTATGCCGCCTCGACGCCGTCGGATTTGCGCACGATGCGGCAGGTCTCGTTGAAGGAATTTTCGCAGGTCATCCGTTCCCTGACGGTCCAGCCGGGATGAGCGCCGGGCGCGGCGGTTTCCGTGCAGAGTTCGCGCGCGGCGATCTGTTCCGGCGTTTCCGCCGCCGGTTCGGTTTGCGCCGCTTCGGATTGTTCCGCAGGCGGATTGGCGTCCGCGCCGGTGTCTTGCGCCAGCGCAGTTGCGGCGGCGATGGAAAGGGCTCCGGCAATCATAAGAATATTCTGTCGTATCATGGTTACGGCTTCCTGTTTTACCGGCGCCGGCTGCATGGCTTTTCACACCACGCAGCCGGGCAGGAAATTATCCGATGAACGGCGCGTTTTTAGAATGCGTCGTAGCTGTTGCGGACAACGTTTTCAGAACACTCACTAAAGCGCGCCTGAAGTTTTGCGGGCGTGGTTTTCGGATCGGCGAGGGCGTCGCGCCAGGTGTCCCATGCGGCGCCGAAAGCTGCTGCGTTGGCGGATGTGCCGACCCAGTAACTAATCTCAAAATTTTCGGACTGCAGCGGCCAGCCAATTTTGGCCTGATAGCCATGCTGGGCGCCCCATTCATTGAAATCTTTTACGATGCTCATGTATTTCGCTGTGGAACAGGCATCTTTCAGTTTGAACCCGATAACATCCCAATGCTCGGCGGATGCTGGCGAGGCGAACGCCATTATGGGTGCGGCGAATACAGCAAGCGACAGTATTTTTCTCATGGAAATCCCCGTTGTTAATTACGATTAAGCGGCGCGAAGCCGATCAGAAAACACAACATTGCATGGAATATGGCCTCAAGCCTGCCGCACCCTAGGCCTGTCGCGGGGCGAATAGCAAATCGAAGCTATGCTGCGTTGCGGAAGCGCAGAATGTGGCGCGCATGCGAAAGGGCGCCCCGAGTGGCGTCGGAGCGATTCTGGCGCGGTCTGCTAAGAGTGTGGCGACTAGACTTCTTCGCCGCCTGACGCCGGGGCCGGCGCCGGTTCATTTTCTTCCGCACCCGGAAGAAGGCCGCCGACAATGTCGCCGCCCTTGGAGAGCATGCCTTCGACCGTGGTCATCACATAGTCGGGCGCGCCATATTTTGCGCCGCCATACCAGCCGGCCATGACGGCGACAATCGGCAGCAGCATGTTGCGCGGCGCGGTCGCAAGCATTCGAATGAACATGTTCATGGTGTCGTTCCCCGTACTCTCCCGCCGCCCTTCGCGCGCGGGCCCACCTTCCCCGGCGGTGTTTCTAGCACAGCTTTGCGGGCCTGTCCCGCATGAGATGCGCGGTCACAATACCGGTCCCCCTTCTGATCCCTGCTGTTCCGGCGCCTGGAGGCAGACATCGGCCACCCCCTCGCCACCAGTGAGGCCGAGCCTTTCGGCGGCGGCGGGCGCGAGATCGATGATCCTCCCCTCGACAAACGGCCCGCGGTCATTGATCCGAACGGTGACTGAACGGCCATTGTCGCGGCGGGTGACGCGCAGCACCGTGTCGAAGGGCAGTTCCTGATGGGCGGCGGTGAACTGCGCCGGATCATAGACCTCGCCATTGGCGGTGAGGTTTCCCGCTAGCGCGCCGTGATAATAGGACGCCTCTCCGCATTCGGGCTTGAGGCTTGGCGCCGGCGGGACCGGGGACCGCTCGCGGGCGCAGCCGGCGAGCAGGAGGATGAGTAACGCAGCGGCGAGTTTCATTGACCGGAGTCTAGCGGAGTTTTTCTGTTTTTGCGCCCTTGCTGCCGCGTCCGCTCACGGGGTTGCGCCGCGGCTTGCGCAACCGGGGAACCGAACTGCGCCTGCGCCTGTTTGCGTTACGTAAAAGTCCCGATGGAGCAGCAACATGACAAACGCCAGCCATAACCGGCGCGGGGGGCCGGGTAAAAAAGAGAAGCAGGAGAAATCCTCGGTGCAATCCGCCAGGGATCAGCAAAAGCAGGAAGAGATTGAAGATCACGCCTATCATGGCGGACGCGACAAATGGCCGGATTCCGACGTCAACCCCGCGACGATTATTCATGTGGATGATGATGAGGAGGGCGAGCCGGCGACGACAGACGATCATGATGCACGCCGCCGTAAAGATCGCGAGACGCCCGTCAAACAGCGGACGAAAACAAAATAAGCAATGTCGGCGCGCTAATCGGTTTCGACGGCCGTGATATCGCTCCGGTCATCGCGCGCGGTCGGGGAGGCGGGTGTTGCTGTTTCAGGAGTGGCGCCGCTTCTCTTCCCCCATGATAATGGGGGAAGAGAAGGTTGCGCTTTTTCTCAAAAATCCGTACACGCATGAGGCGAGTGACAGCGCAGCATTTTACATCATTTGTGATGAATTCTTTCATAAAACCCAGTGTTGGTGAATAGTTATCCACCAAAATCAGGGCGGGTTTAATCTACCCATCGAGTGTCATCCCGTGCGCAGCGCACCGCGAAGCGGTGCGCCCGGCCGCGAAGGCGGCCTTTCTATGTATCGCGCATTCGCGCGCGGGGCACGGGACCCATGGCTCAAACTAGAAGCCTGGCGCCATGGGTCCCGCATCTGCGCAGCAATATTTCATATTGCAGCGCGTGCGGGATGACACCTGTAAGATTTTCATAACGCCGCAAACGTCTCCTTGCGGCGAACGCCCGGAGTGTGCCTTGACGAAAGCGAATGAAAATTCCGTACAGAGACGATACGCGGCGCCGGCATTTGGCCGCGCGCTTTGGGCGTGGGTCGGCGGTAGCGGAAAGGCCGCGCAGGGCGGCGCTGAGCAGATAATGTTAATTGGCGCCAGATTCCGCTGCAGCCCAATAAACATGCGGGTCAAATCTGGCGGCGCCTGCGTCCGGCGCGGGCAAAGCGCCGGATCAGCGCCCCGATCAGCGTTCAGTGAAGGCCTGATCGAGGGAGCGCGCCACGGGTTTCAGCACATACTGCATCAGCGAGCGCGACTGGGTGACGATTTCCGCGCGCACCTGCATGCCCGGCGTCAGGGCGCGCTGATGACGGCCCTTGCCCACATGCTGTTCTTCAAGCGCGATATAGGCGATGTAATAGGGTTCGCCGGTGCGCTCGTCGGTAAAATTATCGGCGGAGATATGCGAGACCTTGCCGGTCAGCTTGCCGAACCGGTTCGGATCGAACGCGGTGACGGCGACGTCCGTGCGCTGGCCGGGCGTCACATGGCCGATGTCTTTCGGCGCGATGCGCACTTCGGCGAAGAAGGTCGCGCCCGTGGGCGTGATCTCCGCGACGACGCCGCCGGGACGAACGACATCGCCGGCGCCGTTGACCAGCACGGCGTTGACGGCGCCCGCGACCGGCGCGCGCACGGTCAGCCGGTCGGAACGGTCCGCAAGAGAGAGCAGCGGCTGTTCAAGTTCGCGCAACTCGCCGATCACGGTCGCGCGCTCTTCGGCGAGGCGGTTGTTGTATTCGGCCTGTGCGCCGGCGCGGTCCGCCTGTGCGGCTTTCAGCGCGTCGCGCGCCTGTTCAAGCCGGGTGCGCGCCACGACGAGGGCGGCGTTGGTTTCGGCGACCGCAGACTTGGCCTGAAGATGCGATTGCTTCGAGGTGAAGCCGTCGCCGATCAGTTCGTCCTGAATGGCGAGCTGTTCGCGGGCGAAGGCGAGAAGGTCGGTGTTGGCCGCGAGTTCGGCTTCCGCCTTGGTGACTTCGGCGGCGGCGGATGTTTCACGGGAAACAAACGTCGCTATGGCGGCTTCATGCTGGGCGACGGCGGCGTCGAAGATGGCGCGCTGCTCATCGACCTGCGGCTTCCAGTCGGCGACCCAGGCAGAGAAATCCGGTTCGCGCTTTTGCGCCTGCGCCTCCATGCGTTCGGCGCGGATCGCGAGACTGGCGCGGCGGGCGGAGAGGCGGTCGAATTCCCCGCCGGAACTTTCGGCGCTCATTTTCACCAGCGGATCGCCGGCGGCGACGATATCGCCGGGCGCGACGAGAATTTCTTCAACGATGCCGCCTTCGAAATGCGCGGCTTCGCGCGTCGAGCCGTAAGGGGCGATCTCGCCCATGGCGACGGAAAGCTCGCGGACATTGGCGATGTTGGCCCAGAGCAGCAGGAACACCACGACGCCGGAGAGCACCGCCATGGCCGCCGTCGCCAGATGCGGCGGCGCGCCTTCCTCCAGTTCGATCGGCAGCGACAGGGCGTGGCGTTCGCCAACGGCCTCGTGACGTGTTTCAACTTTTAGGGATTTCTTCATTGTCCTGCTCTTTTGCATCTTCATCACGCCGCCAGCACTTTCGGCACGATCTGATCGGGCGCGCCGATATCGCGAACCGCGCCGCGATCCATCCACACGACCCGGTCGGCGAGGCGCATATGGCTCGGCCGCTGGGTGGTCATGATGATGGCGCTGGTGCGGCGCTTTTCCTCGATGATCGACAGCAGCGCTTTTTCGCCTGCGTGATCGAGCGTTGCTGCGGGTTCATCGAGAATGTAAATCGGCGCGTCCTTGATAAACGCCCGCGCGAGATTGATCCGGCTCAACAGCGCATCCGGCCAGGCGGCGCGCGCCATGGTGGTGCAGCGGGTTTCAAGGCCGAGATCGAGCGCATTGCCGTAATAGCGATCAATGCCGAGTTTTGCGGCGATGGCTTCGAGCTGCTCATCCGAGGCGTCGGGTTTGGCGAGGCGGATGTTCTGCGCCAACGTGCCGTGGAACAGATCGAGCGACTGCAAGCCGACGCCGATGGCCTGGCGCCATTCGCCCTTGTCGAGCTGACGCAGATCGAGCCCGTCGATGAAGATCGATCCGGCCTGTTGCTGATGCAGCCCCAGCAGCACCCGCAACATGGTCGACGTGCCCGAACCGCTGCGTCCATAGAGACACAGAAGTTCGCCCGGCTTCACCTCGAAGGAAACGCCGCGCAGCGTCGGCTCGCGCTGGCCGGCGTAGCGGAACGAAACCTTATCGACGGCGATATTGCCCTTGAACGTCCTCGGGATGGTCGGCCCGCCATTGGGTTCGCGTTCGAGCGGCAGGCGCACAAGACGGTCAACCTGCTGCAGGCTTTGCAGGGTCTGGCCGAGCGTCAAACTCGACAGGAAGATATTGCGGATCGGTCCGAGCACGCGCCAGGACAGCGCCATCACCGCGATCAGCGCGCCGCTGGAAAGGTTGCCCTCGAGCACCATGCCGACGCCGATGGCGAGAACGGCTACGCCGGCGATCGCCACCATGGACTGCGAGAATGTCTGCAGCAGGAAATTCATCTGCCGCGTTTTCATGTTCGACATGGCCGCTTCCGCCGAAAGCTTGCGGTGACGGCGCAGCCAGACATGCTCGGCGGCGAGGTCGTTGATCGCCCGCTGCGAGGTCAGCGCTTCAGCGGTCAGGTTGTTCAGCATGGAGCGGGTTTCGCCGGATTTGCGGATGAGCGCGCCGGTGCGCGGCACGGCCCAAGCGGCGACCACCGCATAAAGAACAATAAGCGAGATCGGCGCCCAGACGAGCGACCCGCCGATAAAGGCGATCACCATGATGAACAGGACGATAAAAGGCAGGTCGAACAGCGCGCTGGCGAGCGGGCCGGTGAACACTTCATGGAGCGACGTCATCTGCCGCAGGCGCGTCAATTGCGAGCCGATGGGCGCATCTTCCGTATGCGCCAGCGACAGGTGCAGCAGATGGCGGAAAGCGGTTTCGTTCAACTGCGCGTCAAGGCGGGCGCCGAAATAGGCCTGCAACCGGACGCGGATCATGCGCAGCACGTAGTCGGCGGCGGCGATCACGATAATGCCGATCGTCAGTCCGGCGAGCACGTCATAGGATTTCGTGGCGATGGCCTTGTCGTAAACCGTCATCACGAAGACCGGCGGAGCCAGCGCAAAGAGATTGACCACAAAGCTGATCAGAAAGATCTGCCGGATGTGCGGCGCAAAGGCTGTGAGCATCTGCGCTGTCCAGGCCGGCGGATTGACAGCGGTCTGGGCTTCCGGCCTGGCGAGGCTTTCGGGAAATATCGCCACCGCTTCAATGTCTGCGGGACCGGCGTTTTCGCTTTTGCCGGTGGACGGATTGAAGATCACAAGATCGCCGTCGCGCGTCAGCCGTTCGGCGAGCTTCACCGACCCGTCCGCATAGCGCAGGAAACAGGGAAGGTATTCCGGACGCAAATTCGCGGCGCTGGCGGGTTCGGCTGTGGTCGCGAAGCCAAGCCGGTGCAAAACGGTGCGGAACGACGCAATCGTCGAAACGTCCTCGGCATGCGGCATGGATTCAAAGATGCGACGTGATCCCTGCACCCAGTCGGTCAGCTTCAGGAACCGTTCGATAACGGCGAGGCAATCCTCGTCCGTCGCCGTGCCTGCGGCGGCATCGGCGCGAAAGGCGGCGCTGATGCGGTTCTGCAGATCGCGCACCGGATTGCCGGCGGTTGCGGCGCCGGACTGTTCGCTCATGGTTTCGAGAGTTTCGGTCCGCTCGTTCATGACGCGCTCCGCAGGCTGGCTTTGGACGAAACGAGCGACAGGACGCCATTTTCAATGGAATAGGTGCGGTCGGCCAGTTTCAGCAGCGACGGGCGGTGCGTAGCGATGATGGTGGTGACGCGGCCATGAAGACGGCTCAGCGCTTCAATAAATTTCTGTTCGCCCGCCATGTCGAGGAGCGTGTTGGCCTCATCGAGAATCAGCACCGACGGCCGCATGGCGAGGGCGCGCGTCAACGTCACGCGCTGGGCGGTCGGCGAAGGAATGTCGCGGCCCGCAGAGCTTTTCAGCATGGTGTCGTAACCGAGCGGCATGCGGATGACTTCTTCGTCGAGCCCGGTGAATTTCGCCGCAGAAAGGGCGACCTTCGCCGGCGTTTCGCCGAACAGCGTGATGTTGTCCAGAATGCTGCCGCGAAAGATGACGGGATTGAGCCCCACATACCGGACATGGCGGCGCACCGTGTTCCGGGACTCCGGCCCGTAGACATCTTCGCCAATGCGGACCTCGCCCCTGATGACCGGCGCGTCCTGAATGATGGCGCGCAGCAAACTTGTGCGCCCGCACCCATCGGCGCCCGTGATGGCGATGAATTCTCCCGGCGCGATGTCCAGATTGAGATTTTCAAACAACGGCGCCGCATCGCCAAACTGAATGGTGAGCTCACGCAGAGACACCGCTTTCGGGGAAAACCGCTCCGGAAAACGCGGCGGCGGAAGGGGTGTGTTCTCTGCGCTGTCAAAAATCGACGCCACGCGGGTGCGGCGATGCTGGGCAAGTTTGATTTCGTTCCAGCTGCTGAGCGACTTCATCAATGGCTGCAGCAACTGCGAAGACAGCAGCATGCAACAGGCGAGCGCGCCAAGCGTAAGACGGCCGTTCAACACCAGAATGGCGCCGCAACTGACGATCACGATGGTCGAAAGCGACGCATAGGCGTTGTTGTAGGTCTGCGCGGCGCCCGTCAGGTTGATCATTCGGCGCGTCACCATGCTGGCCGCAGCCTGAAGGCTTTCATAGCGGCGCATGATCTGCGGTTCCATGGCGCCGGCCTTCACCGTCTGGATGGCGCGCAGCACCTCAATGATGAAATCCTGCTTGCGCGCGTCAAAGGCTTCGCGATCTTCGACGGTTTTGTTGAGCGACTGCGTGCCTTTCATCGCCAGGTAGCCGAACAGGGCGAACAGGGCGACGACGGCGGCGAAGATGGTCCCGCCGACCAGAATGATGACAGCGGAAAAAACCGGGATGAACAGCACGTCGACAATGACGGTGCGCGATTGCGCGCTGTAATGATTGCCAAGCCCGCTTACCGAGTTGAGACGCTCCATATGTTCGCTTGTGGTCGCCTTGCTGAACTCAGACGGACGCGCGCTCAGCATGGCGCCGAGCCCGCGCGCAGACAGCCGGTGCGTATAAGACGCTGCCGTCCAGTTGATGATCATCGACCGGAAATATTTGAGCATGCCGTCGATGACGATTACGCAAGCAAGCAGCACGATCAGCGCCGCCATGGTGTCATAGGCGGCATTCGGCAGCACGCGATCATAAACCTGCAGGATGGTCAGCGGCAGGGCGAGCGCCAGCAGATTGATGATGGAGGAGGAAATGAACGTGAGCGTGGAAAGCGGCGGCGGACGCAGGCCATGCTGGTCGGCCTCGCCGTCATGCAAAAGCTCGGACGCAAATTCTTGCAACAAGGAACGCATACTGAATAAATCTACTTATGGCCGCCTGATTCATGATCTGTTTATGATGAATTCCTTTCGGAATGATAATCACGGCGTCACAAAATCGGAGAAAAAGTTATGTTTTACCGGGTGTTAACCAGGTCGATAAGTTTCTGATTAAGTGTCTCGGATTAAGGTGCGGCGATACAGTAATGAGTAGAACACCGTTATGGCAAAAGATCATCCCGAATCCCGCGAAGCGACTGACAGCGCAGGCCGCGCCTTTGCCGAGGAGCAAAGAGCAGCGGACGACGCCGCATTTGAAAGCGACAAGGAAGCGCTGAAAAAGGCGAGGGAAGGTGAAAAACCTGGCCATGCGGGCGATGATGCGGCTGAAGCGCATGGAACGCTGCATTTCGGTGAACAAAACCTTAACGAACCGGTGAAGGAGTTTGAGGGCGATCAACAGGCGGCGCAAACGGCGCCCGGCGCTCCGGGGGACAGCCTGCCGTCGCGTGGCGGGAAATCTTCCGGCGATGACGCCGCGCCGAACGCCAATGTGCAGGGCAAAGCGCAAAGCGGCGGCGCTTCCGGGCTTTCTCCGGTCGATGCGCCAGCCGAAACGACCGATGGCGAGGCGTATTCCGTCAGCGCCCGCAACACCAATGCCGATGCTGCATTCAACTTGAATGCGCGCGGCCCGCGCAGCGGCGACAACGACACGCCAGCGGCCTTGAACGCCCGCACGACGACGGGCCGGCCCGCTGCCGATCAGGAGACAGAAGAAACGCCGGGCGTAGAAAATCCAGTCACTGGCGGCGAAGAGCAGCCGCCGGCAGGAGAAAACGGCGAAAATGGCGGTGAGAACGGAGAAGGCGGTTCAACGGGCGAAGAGCCAACGCCGCCCAACCAGGCGCCGCACGCCATAACCATTGAACAGGTTGCAGCGTTTGAAAACGAGCCGGGCGCCGCCATTGCCGCGCTTTCCGCTACCGATCCTGACGCCGGGGATGCGGTGACTTTTTCGATTTTCTCAGATGCGTCCGGGCTTTTCGAGGTCGTTGGCGCCCAGTTGCGCCTCAAGGACGGCGCCGCGTTTGATTTTGAAACGCAGAACCAGTTCGAGCTGGTTATTCGCGCGACCGACAGCGCCGGAAACACACGCGACCAGTCGGTTACGGTTGATGTGTCGGATGTGAATGAAGCGCCCTTCGACGTGGCGCTGAGCAATTTTGGCATTGCAGAAAACGAGCTTGGCGGCGTGGTCGGCACGCTGTCCGCCAACGACCCTGACTTCGGCGATAGCGTTGCGTTCACCGTATCAGATGACCGGTTCGAAGTGGTCGGCGACCAGCTCAAACTCAAGGACGGCGTTTCTCTCGATGCGGAAGAGGCCGCGCAGGTTATCGTCACCGTCACGGCGACCGATGCCGGCGGCCTCACGACCTCGCAGGACTTTACGATAGAAATTGCTGACCTGAACGAAGCGCCGACGGCGATTTCGCTTTCTGACTTCAGCGTCGCTGAAAACGATTTCGGCGGCGTGGTCGGAACGCTCTCCGCCAGCGATCCCGACGCAGGCGACAGCGTGGCGTTCACCGTATCCGATGACCGGTTCGAGATTGTCGGCGATCAGCTCAAGCTCAAGGACGGCGTTTCGCTCAATGCAGAAGAAGCCGCGCAGGCGGTTGTCACCGTTACGGCGACCGATGCCGGCGGCCTGTTCACGTCGCAGGACTTTACGATTGTTATTACTGACCTGAATGAAGCGCCGACGGCGATCGGGCTTTCAAATTTCAGCGTTGCTGAAAACGATTTCGGCGGCGTGGTCGGAACGCTCTCCGCCAGCGATCCGGACGCAGGCGACAGCGTGGCGTTCACTGTGTCCGATGACCGGTTCGAAGTGGTCGGCGATCAGCTCAAGCTCAAGGACGGCGTGTCGTTTGACGCCGAGTCGACCGGACCCATCAATCTCTCCGTGACGGCGACGGACGAAGGCGGGCTTCATATCACCGAAAACTTCTCCGTAACCGTAGATAACGTCAATGAAGGGCCTTCCTTGAGCGTTGTCAGCAGCGCCGGACTGAAAGCTTCCTACTACGATATCGGCCACGCGTTGAGCGATCTCGACCAGATTGATTTTGACGCTGCGCCCGATGCGACCGGGGTTGTCGATAGCCTCAATTACATGACCGGCAATCAGGCGTTCTGGGATGGCGCGCCGGGCGATTATTTCGCTGCAAAATACGAAGGCCTTTTGAATGTCACCGAAGGCGGCGTCTATGTCTTCAACATGGCGAGCGACGATGGCAGCATGCTGTATATCGACGGCGTTCCTGTGCTCGACAATGACGGGCTGCACGGCACGCAGACGCGCAGCGTCAGCGTAAACCTCGATGAAGGCGCGCACCAGATCGAAGTGCGCTACTTTGAAAATGGCGGGTCGCAGACCCTGCAACTGGCGTGGTCGGGCCCCGACACGGGCGGCGTCAATGAAGTGATCAGCGGCGAGGCGTTCCATCATGGCGCGACGCTCGACAGCCTGACGCTGGGCGACGACGCCGCTGGCGCGATTGTCGCGCAACTCGCCGTCAGCGATCCTGATGCGGGAGATGCGCACGTTTTCACAGTCGATGATGACCGCTTCGAAGTCGCCGAGATTGACGGCGCGATGGTCCTCAAACTTAAAGACGGCGTCAGCATCGACTATGAAACCGAGCAGTCGGTCGATGTCGCCGTCACGGTGACGGACTCCGGCGGCGCCTCCGACACGCTGAACTTTCCGATCGCCATTGAGGATGTGAACCAGGCGCCGGTGATTGCACTGGTTGGCGGAGAGGGCCTGCAGGCGTCCTATTACAATATCGGCCATTCGCTGAGCGATCTCGACCAGATTGATTTTGACGCTGCGCCAGACGCGACAGGCGTGGTCGGAAGCCTGAATTACATGACCGGCAATCAGGCGTTCTGGGACGGCGCGCCAGGCGATTATTTCGCCGCAAAATATGAAGGCCAGTTGCTCGTCAATGAAGGCGGGACCTACACCTTCTCGCTGGCGAGCGACGACGGCAGCATGATGTTCATCGACGGCGCGCCGGTCCTCGACAATGACGGCCTGCATTCCACCTCCACCAGAACCGTCACGCTTGATCTCGATCCGGGCGCGCACCAGATCGAAGTCCGGTACTTTGAAAATGGCGGTTCGCAAACCCTGCAGCTCGCCTGGTCCGGCCCGGACACGGGCGACGTTACGGAAGTCATCGGCGGCGAGAGCTTCCGCCTGCCCGGGTTTGAAGACAGCGATCTGCTCGGCATATCCGAGAACGCCGCCGGCGATGTGGCCGCGCGCCTTTCCATCACCGATGACGAGGATGCGCCGCTTGATATCGCGGTCAGCGACGACAGATTTGAAGTCGTCGCCGATGAGACCGGCTATGTGCTCAAGCTGAAAGACGGCGTTGAGGTCGATTACGAGAGCGCCTCCGAAATCAGCGTCACGGTTACGGCGACCGATGCGAAAGGCGAAAGCTCGGTTCAGACCTTCGCCGTTCCAGTGAGCAATGTCAGCGAGGCGCCGGCGGATTTCGGCCTGACGCCGGCATTCAGCAGCGGCGTGCTGGTGCTGAATCAGGATGGCGGCGCCGATGATGCTGCAATCGCAGCGAATATGGAATCGTTCCCGACCGACGCGCTGACGGTTGAGGTGCGCTTTACGTCTGATCAGACCAATGTCGGCGACGGCACGCCGCTATTCTCCTATGCGGCGAGCAACGGCTCTGACAATGAAGCGTTGATGTGGCTGGAAGGCGCCAGCGGCAATCTGAACATTTTCCTTGTCGGAACCAAGGTCAACACCGGCATTCCAAATTCTTCGCTGCTCGATGGCGAGGAGCATCAGGTGTCGTTCACCTGGGATCAGGAGTCGAACGATCTCAAAGTCTATGTGGACGGCGAACTCTCGTTTGATTCCTCGATCAATATCCGCGACCTGAAAGCCGGCGGCACGCTCGTCTTCGGTCAGGAGCAAGACAGCGAAGGCGGCAAATTCGCCAGCAACCAGATCTTCGAAGGCGAAATCGCCGAAGTGCGCATCTTCGATTATGCCCGCAGCGAAGCCGAAATCGCCGACCATGCCGGATCGCCGATCCAGCACCCGGACACGGAGCCGGGGCTGATCAACAACTGGCAGATGAATGGCGCCCATGGCGGCGCGGTTGAAGATCTCGCCGGCGGTGATGATCTGCAATTGTCGAACGACGCCCATGTCATCGGCGGCGACGTTTATGAAACGCCGACGATTGTCGAAAACAATCCGGGCGCCGTCGCCGGGGTTCTGTCAGCGACCGATACGGATACGGGCGGGGCCGTGACCCAGTTCGCCATCGCCAGCGATCCCTCGGGCGCTTTCGAGATTGTCGGCAACGCGCTCAAACTGAAAGACGGCGTCTCGCTCGACCACGAAACGCAGAACGCCTATGAAGTCGTCGTCGACGCCATCGGCGCTGGCGGCGTTGCGACCCAGCAGACATTCACCATCAATGTCGCCAATGTCGATGAATCGCCCGTCGATTTCTCTCTGGTCCCGACGCTGGGCGGACGGGTTCTGTCCCTGAACCAGGATGGCGGCGCGGATGATTCCGCCATCGCGGCGAATATGGATGGGTTCCCGACCGACGCGCTGACGGTTGAGGTGCGGTTCACCTCCGACCAGACCAATGTAGGGGACGGCACGCCGTTATTCTCTTATGCAGCGAGCAATGGCTCCGACAATGAAGCGCTGATGTGGCTGGAAGGCGCCAGCGGCAATCTGAATATCTTCCTCGCCGGAACCAAAGTGAACACTGGCATTACTAATTCTTCGCTGCTCGATGGCGAGGAGCATCAGGTGTCCTTCACCTGGGATCAGGCCACGAACGATCTCAAAGTCTATGTGGACGGGGAACTCTCGTTCGATTCCTCGATCAACATTCGCGACCTGAAAGCCGGCGGAACGCTGGCCTTCGGTCAGGAGCAGGACAGCGAAGGCGGGAACTTCGCCAGCAACCAGATCTTCGAAGGCGAAATCGCCGAAGTGCGCATTTTCGATTATGCCCGCAGCGAAGCGGAAATTGCCGAGCATGCTGGCGTCGAGATGCAAAATCCGGATACGGAGCCCGGTCTTGTCAACGCTTGGGTGATGGACAGCGAAACCGGCGGCGTCATCGCCGATCTTGCCGGCGGTAATGATCTTCACTTGCAGGGCGATGCCGAAGTGGTTGCGGGCAATGGCTCGGATGATCCGCATGTGGCGGAGAACCAGCCCGGCGCCAGCGTCGCCGCGCTGATGGCCCTTGACCCGGATTCTGGCGAGGCGATCACAGACTTTGTTATCGAGTCCGATCCCTCGGGACTGTTCGAAATTGTCGGCAATGAACTCAAAGTCAAAGCCGGCGTTTCGCTCGATTACGAAGCGCAGCAATCTCACGATGTGGTTGTAAGAGCCGTGTCAACAGGCGGCGAATATACGTCGATGACGGTATCCGTGCAGGTCGATGATGGCGTCGACTTCAATATGATCGCCGGTGACGCAGGCAATAACACGCTGCGCGGAACCGCTGGCGATGATCATATTTCCGGCGGCGATGGCAATGATAACATTGTTGGCCGCGCAGGCGCAGATCAGCTTTACGGCGGCGCTGGCGACGATGTGATCCGCGCCGATGGCGATGATACAGTCATCGACGGCGGCGAAGGATCGGACCGCGTCATCGTACAAGGCAACGGCGACTTCGCTATCGATATGGCGGCGTCGAATGTCGAACGCGTCGACGGCGGCAAGGGCAGCGATGCGATAGACGCCAGCGGCATGAGCGATGCGGTCCGCCAATATGGCAATGCCGGTGACGATATTCTGACCGGCGGCGCGGGTGATGACATCCAGCGCGGCGGCGCCGGTGATGATGTGATCTCCGGCGGCGACGGCAATGACGATATTGCCGGCAATGCGGGCGCCGACCAGCTTTACGGCGGCGCTGGCGACGATGTGATCCGCGCTGATGGCGACGATACGGTGGTCGATGGCGGCGAAGGATCTGACCGCGTCATCGTGCAGGGCGACGGCGACTTCGCTATTGATATGGCGGCGTCGAGCGTTGAGCGCGTCGATGGCGGCGCAGGCAATGATGCCGTTGACGCTTCCGGCATGACCGATGGGGTCCGCCAGTACGGCAATGCCGGCGACGATGTTTTGACCGGCGGGTCGGGCGATGATATCCAGCGCGGCGGCGATGGCGATGATGTGATCTCCGGCGGCGATGGCAATGACGATATTGCCGGCAATGCGGGCGCTGACCAGCTTTATGGCGGCGCGGGCGACGATGTGATCCGCGCTGACGGCGACGATACGGTGGTCGATGGCGGCGAAGGTTCGGACCGTGTCATCGTGCAGGGCGACGGCGACTTCGCTATCGATATGGCGGCGTCGAGCGTTGAGCGCGTCGATGGCGGCAAGGGCAGTGATGCGATTGACGCTTCCGGCATGAGTGATGGAGTCAGTCAATATGGCAATGCCGGCGACGATGTTCTGACCGGCGGGTCGGGCGATGACATCCAGCGCGGCGGCGAGGGCGATGACGTTATCTCCGGCGGCGCAGGCAATGATAACATTGCCGGCAACGCAGGCGACGACCGGATGACTGGGGGCGCTGGCGACGACCGGATTGTCGGCGGGGATGGAAACGACACAGCCGTTTTCAGCGGAAACCGCGCCGATTACACCATTCAAAAACTCAACAACAACACCTATCGCGTCACTGACAATCGCGACGGATCGCCGGATGGCGTTGATCGGGTTTCCACGGTGGAGACGTTCGAATTCGCTGACCAGTCGATCAGCGCCGAAAACATTCTGAACGCGCCGCCGTCGGATATCGCGCTCTCCCCGGCGACGTCGGTTCGCACGGTCGCCGCCTCCGTGGGCAACGCGCAGATCAGCACAACCACAGGCGGCGGCAGCGGCACGGCGTCTGTTAATTTTGCCGGCGCCAGCGGCGGCGAAATGATCACGTTTGCCTTCGCCTCCATCGACAACTCTTTCGAGATGCTCGTCAACGGCCAGTCCCTGTCCGGTGAAGTGCTGCAATTGCAGTCGAACGTCTACAACCCGGCCAGTCAGGCGTTTCTTCAGTTTGAAGACGGGTCGGCGATGAACTCCCCCTGGGTTGCAAATGGCGACGGCTCGCCGCGCTTGATCGTGCAGGTCAGCGAAGCTGGCGTAGAGGTTTTCGCCATGCGCTCGCCGAACAGCGGCGACTATGAAGCCATGACGATCGTCAACGGTGAATTTACTGCGCCGGAATTCGCCGCAGACGGCAATAACACAGTGACAATTGTCAATCCTGACGATGACGGACCTGACGGGCTCAGCGTGTCGGTATCGGCGCAGTTCGATGAAACGGTGCAGGGGCCGGTGGAAGGCGAAAGCGGCGCCATCGTCGGCACGCTGTCGGCAAGCGATTCAGATGCGGCCGCAGCGCCGAGTTTCGCGATCGCCGACGATCCTTCGGGCGCCTTCGAGGTGATCGGCGACCAACTCAAGGTAAAGGATGGAATGAGCCTCGATGCATCCGATCAAACCTCCCATGACGTCACGATCGACGTGATGGATGAGCATGGCGCCATCTATCAGGAAACGCTGACGGTTGAAGTGCAGGCGGCGCGGCCCGCAGCATCGCAGTTTATCTTCGGCGACGATGACGGCAATAACCTTGCGGGCGGCGCCGGCGATGACTCGATCTATGGCGGCGCTGGCGACGATACGCTCCACGGCGCCGGCGGCGACGACTTCCTCTCCGGCGGCGACGGGTCCGATATTTTCCTTTACGAAATGGGCGACGGATCGAATGACATGGCCGGCGGCGCTGGCGATGGCTGGGTCGATGTCATCCAGTTGAGTGACAGCGCCATGTCATTGGGCGAGTTTGGAACGGACTGGACAATCGATCTGACCAGCGGCTCAATAAACTCCGTAGACGAAGGATCGGTGATCTTCAGCGACGATGCGAGCGGGCACATTAACCTGAGCGACGGATCGGTCATCAACTTTACGGAGATCGAACAGGTTACGTTCTGATCAGTCCGGTTCGATCTCGAATGACTCGAGGATGATTCCTGTCGCGGCCGCCAGTTCATACTGACTGACCCGGACTTCAAATTCCGCCTGTGACGCATTGATCTGTGCAATGACGAGATCGCGCTGGCCGTCAAGCACGTCGATGACGCTGCGCTGGCCGGCTTCGTATTCCATCTGCAGGCCTTTGACGGACTGGCGTGCAGCATCAATGCCGGATCTGGCGGCGACAGCGCGGGCCGTCGCTTCCGCCAACTGGCGCCAGCTCCGGTAGACCACTTCATCGACGGCGAGAACCGCCATGGTGACCTGGGCTTCCTGCTGCGCAACCGATGCGTTGGCGCTCTGCACGCCGGCGATGTTATTTCCCTGCCGGAAGATCGGCACGCGCATCCGCGCAAGGAGTTGGAATTCTTCATCGTCCTGCGCCGGCAGAACCGGATCGTCGCCATAACGCTTGTAGTAGCTGCCTTCCAGCGTCAGCTTTGGCGCAAAGGCGCCAAGCGCGGCGTTCTTGTCCAGCTTGGCGGCGGAGGCGGCGGCGTCTGCGGCGGCGATGGCGGGATTGTTGTTGTGCGCGACAGAGATGGCTTCTTCTGCGGAAGAAAACACGCCGGCGAGATCCTGCGTGTCGGCGATCAGCGAAACCGGCGGCGTCACGCCGACAATGCGCGTGTACGCTGCTTCCTGTTGCGCAAGACTGGTGCGCGCCTGGCCAAGATCGACTTGCGCCTGCGCCAACCGCATGCGCGCCTGTTCGACGCCAGTGCGGCTTTGAGCGCCGGCTGCTGAGCGTTTTTCCGATATGGTGAGCTGCTGATTGACCAGCGCCATATTCTCAACGCGATGCTCGACGATTGATCGCGCAAGAATGACGCTCGCATGCGCGCGCGCCGCTTCCAGCGCGGTCTGCTGCATTACTGAGAGCAAAGACAGATCCGATTGTGAAACGCGCGTTCGCGCTGCGCGGAAACGGTTGATCGCGGAAAGACCTTGAAAGACCGGCTGGACAGCAGTCACGCCAAGCGTGGTTCCGTCGCTGTCGGTCAGACCCTGCAACGTGTCGCTGCGCCAGTTGTCGTCAGTATAAGTCGCGCTGGCTTCAATCTCGGGCAGAAACCCGCCCAGCGCGCGGAACCGTTCGGCCTTGGCGGCGTCTTTTTGCGCGGCGGCGATTCTGATTTGCGGATTATGCGCCAGCGCTGAACGAATGGAGCCTGCGACCGATCCCACCCCCTCTGCGCCCAGGGCCGGGCGTTCGCCCCCCTGATAGGCCTCGTAGACGCTTCCTCTGAGGTCGCCCTCTTCTGCCAATGCCGGCGCAAAGGGCGCCGCCGCCGCAAAGGACGACACGCTGGCCATGGCGAAAAGGCGCAATCTTACAAACATTTAGGCCGTATTCCGTTTCGCAAAACCGATACCGTGAAAATGGTTAACGATATATGACCCGGCCCCGCCGCCTGATGGACGGCAAGTTCCACGTCTCAAACCAGAAAGCGGAGATTCGGCCTGCGGCGCCATTGGGCGCTTGCAGCTTCGCGGGAACAAATCGGAGATGATTGAACTGGCGGAGACGAAGGGATTCGAACCCTCGATACCCTTTTGAGGTATACTCCCTTAGCAGGGGAGCGCCTTCGACCACTCGGCCACGTCTCCGCCGCCGGTAATGCCCGGAAACGGAAGGCTTGGCAAGGCGCGAATAAGCGCGGCTATCATCAGGGCAGGTGGAAGTTCAGCGGCCGCCCGGCATGCCAGTGCTGGTCCGAGAGTCATCTGTGCTGCAACCGGTGGCGCCGCCCTGAAGTTCCGCAAGCATGCCAGCGTTCAGGTCGGCGGATTCTGCATCTTTATCGGCATTGCGCGCGATGAAGTCCCGATAGGTGAGGCATGAATCCATTTCCGTGTCGGCCACGCTGAAATCATCGATATCGTCAACGATGTCCTCATCAAGCGGCGGCGTTTCCAACAGAATGATTCTTTCCTCGGTGAGCGAAATTTCCGAGTCGCTTGCCGGCAAAGGCGGCGCCGAGCCGGCGGCGGCGGCGGCTGTCTCAGCGATAAGCTCATTCACTGGAACGGACGAAGGTTCCGGCGCCGCTTCGGCAACTGGTTTGTTCACTTGTTCGCTCGGCGCGCTGACAGGCGCCAGAACGGGTAGCGGTTCGGGCTGACGTTTCACCTTTCGGGATGAATCTGGTTTATTTTTTTCAGCGTTCGGCGGTGCTTCTTCGCTGAAGGCGATCGGCGAGGGCGAAGCTGGATCGGCACCTGGTGCAACGAGCGGCGCACCGGCATCTCCGGGCATGCGCGGCGGGTTGTTCATTGCATAACGCCGCGCACGATCTGCGGTGCGCTGCGGCAATGGCGGAAGCGATTGAGTTCCAAATCGAGCCGCCGCTTGCGCCAGAACGAGTGACGGCGCCGGCGCCTTGGCGACACGGTGAAGCGCGCCACCGCGCTCAATATCTGCGTGAAGCTTGCCGGGTATCGGATTGTCGCTCAAGCGCCCGCGATAGACCTGAACGTTCTCCAGCACGCGTTGCACATAATTGCGCGTCTCTGAAAACGGAATGAGTTCAACCCAGTCCAGAGGGTCGACAGCATCGCGTCTGGGATCGCCATAATCAGCCACCCACTGATCGACCCGCGCAGCGCCTGCATTATAGGCGGCTAGCGTCATGATCAACGAGCCGTCAAATCTGTCGATCAAATGCGACAGGTGAGCTGAACCGATTGTCATATTGTAAACCGGATCATCCAGCAGCGCATTGCGGGAATAGGTCAGCCCTTCTTTTCGCGCTGTGATTTGCGCGGTCGTCGGAATGAGCTGCATGACCCCGCGTGCGCCGGCGCGTGAGAAGGCGCGGGGATTGAATTCGCTTTCCTGGCGGGACAGCCCCAAAATGATTTCCGGCGCGACATAGCGTGACGCCTCATCGGGAACGAAGACCAGCGGATAGGCGACATCAGGCGTAAACGCTCCGCGCTGGATGGCCACTTTGCCGGCGCGGACTGTCAAATGCGGCGCGCCTTCGCCGTCCGTGAGTTTGGCAAGTTCGAGATATTCGCCGGGACGCTCGAGCTGATCGTCAACATGATATGCGAAAACCATGAACTCATAGTCCATGTCGAGATCGCTCAGGATGCGCAGCGCGGCCACTGTCGGGCGTGAAGCAAACAGCGCCCGGTCCTCAGGTGTAGAACGTGAGACAGCCGGAAACCTCGAAGACGCATGCACGCCGCCGATCGCTTCGGCGGCGAGTTGTCCGTAATATGAGTAGAAATATTGCGCAGCGTTAGCGAAGTAGATAGCCGCAAGTTCTTGCTCTCCCTTCGCCGCCGCGGCGCGTCCGAGCCAATACTGGGCGCGTGACGTCGAGATTGGAGATTCCACGGCTGAAGCGAGTGCGAGGAAGTGCGTCTCGGCGCGTTCAGGCGCATTGAGAAAACGCAGCGCGATCCAGCCTGCGTAGAATTCAGCATCCGCGTATTCAGCCCCTTCCGTCATGCGATGCCCGGCGGCGACGGTGTAGGCGTCAGCGAAACGTCCATTCTTCAGCGCCCATCGCATCAGCAGGTTGCGTTCGTTCCACCACCGTTCGCCATCTCGCAGCGCTTCCGGATCGTCCGGGGCCATCTCAGCAAACGACATGGCGTATTGTTCTTCACCGCGGCGGCGGTGATAGCGAACTGCAGCAAGCAATACGCCGGAATCGAGCTTGTCAGCCTGCGGCAGGCGTTCGTACAATTTTTCCGCACTGGACGCTTGCAGGAGAAGGGCGGCGCGCGCTTCGGCCTTGCGGCGCTCATCGCTGTCGAGATACGGGAATATCCGTCTGGCGTTTGTAACCTGGCGCCCCCACAGCAACCGGTCAACGCGGGCTGCGTGGTCTTCTTTCGATAGTCTGCCGCTATATTGAGCGAGTATCTTTTGTTCTTCAGACAGCGTTAAATTGTCCGTCAGCCACGCATCGCGAATGTGCCGCTCGCTGCCGATTTTATCGCCGACCGCGAGGAGCGCGCGCGCCAGTTGAATCTTGCCGGTTCCGGTGACGGGGTCTCGGCTGTCAAAAAAGGCGAGAACCTGATCGGCAGGCGCGTTGCTGGGAATTTTCTTTTCAACGAAGGCATGAATTCTGGACCGGGCCGGCCAGTCAGGGTTCGAATCCAAAAATGAATCCGCGACATTGAAATCAATCGCAGGATCCTCAGCCATGAAATACATCCACTGACCAAGGCCTTTAGCGATCGGATCCGACACCAGATCGATAAGATTGATGGCGGTTGGATATTGACGGGCTTTCAGCGCCGCGGCCGCAGCCACGAGTCTGTCTTTGTCTCCCCGGCTCACATAGGCCGGACCGGGGGCGGGAGGCTTCAGACGGGGAGAAACGCTGACTATCGAAGCGGCCGCGCTGGCTGCGGGAGGGCTTATCGACAGCGCGATAACAGCCCCAACCCCCAGAAAGCCCTTGATCCCCCTCACAAAGCGCCTGCCAAATGTGCTGGCTATCCCCTTGGGCGCTGAACGCATCATACAGACGTACTCCCGCTTCAAATCACCATTCCGCCGCACAATAGCCCAAACCCGCCGGCATCAAAACATCCGCGGCTTGCTGAAACGGCCATGTAGCGGTATCGAGAGCTTAAATTTGAGAAAATCGAGCCAATGAAACAGTTTAGAGGGTCCATTACGGCCCTGATCACCCCATTTCGGAACGGAGCCGTAGACGAGCGCGCTTTTCAACAGCTTGTCGAAAAGCAAATCGAAGCCGGAACCCACGGGCTGGTGCCGGTGGGGACAACTGGCGAATCCGCCACCCTTTCCGACGAAGAGCATGAACGGGTGGTGACGCTGTGTGTTGAGGCGGCGGCGGGCCGCGTTCCAGTGATCGGCGGCGCCGGCTCGAATGAAACGGCATACGCCATCTCTATGGCCAAGCGTCTGGAAAAGACCGGCGTCGATGCGATTCTCTCTGTTACGGGGTATTACAATCGGCCAAACCAGGCAGGGTTGATTGCGCACTACACAGCGCTGCATGACGCCACGGATATTCCTATCATCCTTTATAACATACCCGCGCGAACGGTGGTTGGGCTGTCGCGAGAGACCATGGCGGTGCTTTCGCGGCTTGAGCGCATCGTTGGCGTGAAAGACGCAACCGGCGATTTGGCTCGCGTCGCACTGCAGCGCATTGAATGCGAAAAGAATTTTATCCAACTGTCTGGCGAGGACATGACGGCCGTCGGATTCAATGCCATGGGCGGCGCCGGCTGCATTTCGGTTGCTTCGAATGTTGCACCCGAATTATGCGCGCACATGCAGGAAGCCTGCCTCAATGATGATTATGTCACGGCGCGCATGCTGCAGGATCGCCTGGCGCCCTTAGTCGATGCCTTATTCTCGGACGCCAGTCCCGGGCCGACAAAATACGCACTTTCATTGATGGGACTGTGCACGGACGAGCTTCGCTTGCCCATGGTTGCGCCGAACGATGCGGTCAAATCCAAAGTACGCACAGCGATCAAAGAGCTTGGCTTGATCGACTGATGGCCTCCAAGGAAAAAGACGGACGCAAGATCGTGGCGGAAAACCGTCGCGCGCGACATGAATATTTTGTCGAGGACGTGGTCGAGGCGGGAATTGTTCTCACTGGCACAGAAGTCAAAGCGCTGCGCGAAGGCAAGGCGAATATCGCTGAAAGCTATGCTTCACCGGAAGACGGGGCGATCTGGCTGGTCAACGCCAACATCCCCGAATACTCGGCAGGCAATCGCGAAAACCACGAGCCGAAGCGGAAGCGAAAATTGCTGCTCCACAAGAGGGAGATTCAAAGGCTCGCGCAGGCTGTAGAGCGCAAAGGATATACGCTGACGCCGCTAAGGCTGTATTTCAACGAGCGCGGCAGAGCGAAACTGGAACTCGGATTGGCGCTGGGCAAGAAACTGCACGACAAACGCGATACGGCCAAGGATCGCGACTGGAGCCGGCAAAAGCAACGTTTGCTCCGCGATCGCGGTTAACCCGCGCCCGAGACTGAAACTTCCTGATTTTCGCGCAACACCGCCAAGGCCAGCGCCACGCTTTCTTCAATGCAGAACCCTTGCGGACGAGCACATGCTGCGGTGCTGACGTGAATTCCATAGAGCAAATCATCATCCGTGCTGCGGAAGACGGTGTTTTCCAGAACGCCGCGTATGCGCAACGTGGCGTTTTCCGCATTCCGTTCTGTGGTTGCGGGCATCATCACCAGGAAAATATCTGTAGCGATGCGTGCGACAAGATCTTCAGCTCTGGTGACGCGATTGATGAGCCGCGCGGCCTGATGTAACGCCCGCTTGCCGGGCTCAGGCTCGCCTTGCTCTGTCGACGCTGTTTCAATGCGCAAAGCCGCAAGGGCCATGGGGCGCCCGGTCTGATCGGCGCGAGAGCACAAACGCGCTCCATGTTCCGCGAGGAATGTCGCCGTAAACGCACCCGATGATGCGTCCCGAACGCCATCGCCCTGACATGCCTGCAGAAACTGGCGCATGGTTTTCAGCAATCTCGAACGGCGCGCTGAGACTTGCGCTTTTGGTCCAAGATCGTCGACTAACTGGGTTTCCAGAATGAAATCGGATGCGCCGCGTCTCACGTAGTCGGCGGCCTTGTCGGGATCATCCAGCGGAAAAATCACTGGCATGCCTGAATGCTTGGGATGACGCCGCAGCGATCTGACCAAACTCAGCAATGGATCCGATTCACTCTTTGGCAGAAATATGGCGACATCGAACGCGTTGCTTTCTATAGCCCGCAGCGCTTGTCCGGCCGAGAATACGCACACGCACTGTTCGGAAATCGGTTGCAAGACGTTTAAGGCGCTAAGAGCTGTCGGCCCGGCTTCTCCGGCGATCAGCATTTTTAATGGAGCTGTTGAAGCTTCAATCATGGGGAAATCATTAAGCCGGCTAAGTGTCGCCAGTGTCTTCAGTCGTTCGCCCGCTTCTTCGGCGATATTCCGCAATCTCAGAATTTGTCTGCAGCGCTCGATCAATCCGTCCGGCGAGGTCAGGACGGTGATCAGCTCACCATGCCGGCGCAAGGCTTTGCGTGCGGTTTCGTCCATATAACTGTCGATAATCAGCAGGATGGATGATTCCGGCGACCGCTTGCGAAGGAGGGCTGCGATCGATTGCGCTTTGCGGCTGGAAACCGGCTTGCCGCGCAAATCGATGAGACCAATATCGGCATGGCAAGCGTCTTCATGTGAGACGAGTTCATAGCCAGCGTCGCAAAAACTCAAGGTTAACGCCTGACGCGAAGGTTCATCTCCGACATAGATAATGCGCGCTTTAGGGTCAGCGGAAATCGTTTGCTGCATGAAGTTACCCGGCCGGAGGCGTTTTGCCTTTTCGTCGTTCAGCGCGGCGTTCGCGCCGCCGGGAGTTTATTCAAGATACGGGCCGCAGGAAGGTCGGACTCTGTCTGTTCGTCAATTTCTGCTTGCGTTGCTGAGACAGTTATCGTGCCGCCGCCAGAAAGACACACATCCTCTTCGCCCATAGCGGGAAATACGCCACGCGCCGCACGCTCCTGATAGCATGGCAGGGCGGCGAGAAACTCCTGCGGTTTCTGATCTGGCCCGGCTTCGCGATAAAGCTGAGCGGTGGAGATGCCGACATACCTCCAATGCCAGGGCTCGTAACTGTCTTCGCCCGGGAGGTAATTGTTGCCGGGAGGGTATGAAAGGATAAATCCGAAGCGATACGCATTTTCCTCGAAGCACTGATAGGCGCGATCGGACGGCCGCATGAAGCGGTTATCGACATTTACGTCAGCGGCAAGGCCGGTCTGGTGCTCCGACATGCCTGGCGGCGTTACAGTTCCCTTGGAGGCGTTATTTGCGTACAGAACCCGTTGGGTCGAATAGGAGCGATAGCCGGAGCGGAGCGAAATTCGTTCGCCGGATTCTGATCGGCACAGGGATATGAGTTGCGCCAGTCTCGCGGGCAAATTGGCCTCACGTTGATCCGCATCAGTATCGCCAGCAAGTCGCAGTTTCATCTCATCTATATTTGGAGACTTGGCGGTCGGAATGGAAAACTCCGATGCGGACACAAGATCCATCGGCGCATAATTCGCCTCAAGGGTGAATTGCTGCGAAACGGGGCGGTTGATATCTTCGCGGCGGTCGCGTTCACGATTTGCGGCATAGCGTTGCGCGCCGAAAGCGTCACGAAACAGATTGCGCATATGTTCCTGAAGCGCTTGCGCCTCAGTAAAGCGGCCCTGCTTTTCGTATATTCCAGACAACATCTTGATGTACAAGCTGAGATCGGGGCTGTTGGCGCCTTTGACCTGTTCTTGCGCGTGGAAGGCGTCAAGATAGAGCTTTTCAGCGTCGTCGAGGCGCCCCATCGCCGCATAAACAGGTCCAAGAACGAGGGTCAGTTGAACCGTATCCTGATGATCCTTGCCCAGGAGTTTTGAACGGATCAGATAAGCGGACGACAATAGCCCAGCCGCCGCATATGAACTTTCTTCGCGCATGGCGTAAAAGGCGCCGAGCGACGCCATGTTGTGAGCGGTCGCCAGTTGTTCTTCGCGCGTGCCGGTTGAGGGCTCGTAGGGTCGCGCATGATTGAGCGCTTCTGAAAACAGAGTTGCAGCTTCCGCAACGCTTTGTGCATAATAGCTGCTCATGGCGTTCGGATCTGCGCTTTCCGCGCGTGCGGCGTCATCGCCCGCCAGATCCAGGAAGGACGCGTAAATCGCCACAGCGGATTCGATGTCGTCTGACAGAATGGACGCGCGCGCGAGCTTGTGTTCGAAAGTCGCCCGCTCTTTTTCCGTCATGTCGCGCGAGGATTTTGCGCCTAGAGCAACGCGCAGGAGGTATGCTGCCTTGTCGTGGCGGCGGCGGGCCAGCTCCGCGTCCGCTACCCGCAACATCAGAGGGGATAAAGTTTCGGCGTCTTCGCCGTTCTTGGCGAGCAGCGTGAGGGCTCGCTGGCCATGCGAGGCGGCGCGCGCCGGCGCGCCCTCGGCCGTGAGCTGGTCAAACCGCGACTTCGCGGCATCGGCATCGACGCGCACGACAATGTTGAAGTAAAGCGAAAAGGATAGCGCCAGCGCCAGGAACGTCCCGGCTAGATATGTTGGCGAACGCAACGTCATCGCCCCAAAACCCCTCGACTCAGTCGTGTCGGACCCCGTATCCCCAGTTGGTGACAATATCACTGGCGGTAAGGGGACGCGAGCCATAGACAGCAAATTTTTGGCCTGCGCTGGCGCAAATGGGCCGGTTTGGTTATGCCCGTTGGCATGAAATGAAGGGACGGTGGCCATGAAAGGCGCGGGAAGACGGCGAATCTATCTCATGCGGCACGGCCATGTGGACTATTTTGCGCCTGATCTGATAGACCCCCGGATGGTAACGCTGACGGAAACCGGAACAGAGCAAGCCGAGGCGGCGAGGGACGCACTGCAGCATGCTCAGTTCGATATTGCGGTTTACTCCGGATTGCCGAGGACCAGACAAACCGCAGAAATCGTCCTGTCGGGAAACGCCGCTCCCCCCGATTTGATCGCGCATCCGGGCCTTGAAGAGATAAAAAGCGGGTGGATAAAGGCGACCTCGCGCGAGGAGCTTGCAGCCCGCCTGGCGTTCAGTTTTGACGGTGCGGAAAGCCCCGGCGCTTGCTTTCTGCCGGACGGTGAAACCTTTGCGCACGCGCAAAATCGCATAGTTGCAGCGCTGGAAGAGCTTGTTCTCGATTCCGACTGGAGGTCCGCGCTGATTGTGGCGCATGAAGGCGTGAACCGCATCGCGCTTGGCTGGGCGTGCGGCGGCGGGCTCGCCACCATTTCGGCATTCGAGCAGGACCTTGCTTGCATAAATTTGATCGACATTGACGTCACCCCGACAGAGGACGGAACAGCGCTTCAGATCGAGCGCATGGCGATCAAGGCTCTGAACATGACCGCCTATGACTTTGTCAAAAAAGGACTTTCCAGATCGAGCCTCGAACATCTTTTTGATGTCGATTTCGGCGGCCTTCGGCCCCGCGCCGGCCCTGCCGACAGGAATTCAGCGTAATTATCGCCTTAAACCTTTCGCTGATTTGTGGTTAAATCACATTTGGGGATTTGGTGAGGGAGTAATCTGATGCCGTACGGAGTGAAGCAAGGCGTGAAAACGCCGGGCAATTTTACGATCGCGGATATGGCGGGGCTTGGTCTGTCCGGGGCCGCCGGCATTATTGCAGCGCTGGTCACGGACTACCAGCAGCAGGGTGAAGCCTCTGCGCTGTACACGATCAACCAATGGGTCGCGCAACTGGGCGGGATACTGGGTTTTTCTGATATCCCGTTGTGGATGGTTGTTGTCGGCATGACCGCCGTTGGCGCAGGCTCAATATTTTATTTCCAGCCGATTACGCGCCAGGGCGCCTTTGCGCAGGGCTTCGGGCTGCTCGCCGTCTTGATGACCGCAACACCTGCAAACCTCGCCGGAGGATTGCAGGGCATCAATGACAATCTGCCGGGTCTTGATCCCGTTGTTGAGGAAGTCTCATTACGCGAAGCCTCAAGCGGCGCACGCCTCTACAAGGCGGCTTATTCGGCGCAAGCAACGTATACTGAAATTCAGGACCGGCGCGGCCCGGACAAATACGATGTTCATCTTGTGGTTAACTTCCCGGATGGATTGCCCGCCGAGGTTGATACGATGATCCGTCAGGGATCTTTGCGCGGCCGCCTTCACAATGAAGACACCGATGAAACATGGAACCTGTTCCGTACGTCAGGCGGTACTGTGCGCCGCAGCGGTAATTCGCTCGTCATCCATGCGGGCGTTCCCGCCCGTTCGCCCTCCGCGCGGCTGTGGGTGCGGATTGAGGCGCAAGGTTACGCCATCCAGGTTGAATCCTATCAGGCAAGCATTGGCGGTGAGGTTGATTGGGTCGTTGATTTAACGCCTTCCAACGTGCCGCTCTTCGTGCAGCGTCTTGGCAAGAGCTACTGGTTTTAAAGAATTAAATCGGCAGCTTTATTTCTAAGCGGCGTTAATTGTGCACGTCTTTTCTCTGCCTGAGGAAATTGCGCACTGCTTCATCGCTCGATAAGCCCATGGCTCGGTCAAAAGCGGCATTTGCAGAATCGTGTTCGCCGATGGCTTTCAAAATGTGAGCACGCACCGCCCAGTACGGCTGGTGCGTTGTTATCATCCGGGACTCGATTCTATCGAGAACCAGTAGCCCATCTTTGTGGCGATGCGCGTTTGCGAGCGCAGCGGCATACCCAACCTCCGCGCCGGCTGACGGCGCGTATTCAAGCAACGCCTCGTAGAGTCGGATGATATCAAGGCTGACGTCACGCCCGCTCAATCGGGACGTAGCGTGCGCGGACTGGATCGCAGCTTCGAGCTGGTAGCGACCTGACCGTTTTAACGCCCACGCCTTGCCGAGCGCGTTTTCTGCAAACGCGATCAATCCATGATCCCAAAGGGAAACATCCTGTTCGGAGAGCGGAACATAAGCGCCGTTCACTAGCCTCGCATCTCTTCGCGCTTCCGCATGCGCCATTAACGACAACAGCCCCCATGCTTCTGGCTGATCGGGAGCGACGTCCGTCAAAACCTTAGCGAGGAATAGCGCTTCGCCGGTCAAATCGCCCCCGGGAGAGCTTTCTTGTGCGTCCCACCCGGCGCCGAACGCAGCGTAAATAGCATCCAGCACCGCGCCGATCCGAATATCCAACTCCTCCATAGGCGGTTCGATAAATGGAACCGCAGCAGCTTTGATTTTCCGTTTAGCGCGAACAAGCCTCGCGCTCATGGCGTTGGGCGACGTCAGAAACGCAGACGCAATGCGGGCAGCGTCGAGCCCCAGTACGGTTTGCAACATGAGCGGGGTGCGCACATTTTCATCGATTGCCGGATGGGCGCAGATGAACATCATTTTCAACCGCTCATCGGGAAAAGGAGCGTCGCTCGATGTGCGCGCTTCGGCTTCTTCAGCTGCAATCAACAATTGTGAGGAAGCAGCACTGCGAGTAGTGGCGCGGCGCGCGTTATCAATCAGTTTCCGACGCGCGGCGGTGATAATCCAGGCTTCAGGGGATGAGGGAACGCCCGTTCGCGGCCAATGTTCAAGGGCGGCGCGAAAAGCATCGGCAAGCGCGTCTTCGGCGCTGGACACATCTCCCGTGCGAGCGCACAGCCAGGCGAGGAGTCGGCCATAAGATGCGCGCACCGTTTGTTCCGCAACTGCGCGCGCATCGGTCACGTTATTGGCCGATATTCCAAACGGGCCGGACTTCTACATAACCGTAGCTGGCGCAGGGACAGCGCGCCGCCCAGTCCAGGGCAGCGTCGAGATTCTTTGCCTCGATCATATAAAATCCGCCCAGTTGTTCCTTGCCGTCAGCGAAGGGGCCGCCTTGCACCTGAGCGCCGCGGACGCGCTTTGCATTGCGGGAGTGATCAAGCGGATCCCCAGCAATGTAGGCGCTCGCGCTTTTCAGCGCTTCAGAGTAAGCCATATGCGCGCCAATGATCGACATCTGCTCGCTTTCCGGCATGGCCGCCCATTTGTCTTCATCATCGTAGAGCAGGAATACGTATTTCATTGCGCACTCTCCTGACCATAATCGGGAATAACGCGCACATCGACACATCCAGCCTTTGCAGCAGGGCATTTGGCCGCCCATCCAGCTGCCTCGGCGAGATTGTCAACGTCGATGATGAAAAAGCCGCCAAGCTGTTCCTTTGCGTCAGGAAAAGGCCCGTCTTCAACCTTGCGGGTTCCATTTCTCACCGATACGACCGTCGCTGTCGATGGCGGTTCGAGGGCGGCGCCTTGCAGAAAGACGCCCGCTTTTTCAAGCGACTCGCCATAGGCGTACCAGCCGCCCATATAGCCATCGAAGGCTTCCTGGTTGTCGCGCAGAGCGAAATCGTCCGGCGCTTCATTGGCCAGCAACATAATCTTCATCATTACCTCCTGTCTCATGCATCGCATCGACTTCAAGACGCATGACCGCCGACGATTTCGACATGCCGCTTCTATTTAATCCCCAAAGGTGCGGAGCAGGTTGTTGCGGATGTTCAAAAGGCGATTGTACACCGGCGAGGGGGTTCCGCACTCGCGCAAATCCGCAAGCGCTGTCTCCATCTCAAAGAGAAGCGCCCGGTTTTCCGGCGAGCGGACACGGCTTTTGATCCAGCCGACGCAAGCCAGGCGCGTTCCGCTTTGCACGGGTTCCACCCGATGCAGCGACCTCGATGGGTAGAGCACCACGCTTCCCGCGGCGCCGCGAATGGCGTCCTGGTGACCGGCATTATCGATGACCAGATCGCCGCCGCCGTATTCTTCGGGCGAGTTCAGAAATAATGTAAAGGACAGATCGGTTCTGTAGCCATGGATATACGGAGCGTCCACATGCTCCCCATAAGCCATCCCCGGGCCGTATTGATTGATGGTCAGCCGAATGAACCTGTCCGGTTGGGCGGCGGCGTCAAACACCGGATTTTTCTGGAGCGCAGCTTCAATTTTCGACAACGCCCCCTTTACCGGCAGGCTGGAAGGATCTGCTTGCTGGTTGCTTTTTACCGCGCGCGCGCCGCCTTTTGCCGTCTCCTTGCCGTCCCGCCAGTGTCCTGGCTCGGCGATTGCGGCGCAGATCGCCTGACATTCTTCGATCGACAGTATGTTCTCAATGTTCAGCAACATTGCCGCACCCAGTTAAGAATCATTTGCATCTAGATGAAGTTCGACTATCTTGCGAGGAATTTCTTCGGAGGAGCAAGATGACACGACGCCTGAAACTGGTGACCAGTCTTACCACACTGGCCGCGTTGAGCGCATTCACGCTTGCGGGTTGCAGCGGCGAAGGGGAGAGTCCTGAAGGCGAGGCGGGGCTGGGCTCCATTTCCGGCGAGGCCGAAAGCGAGGGCGGCGAGAGTGAAGGCGCCCCCGGTGGCGAGAGTGAAAACGAAGCGCTGAGCGGTGATGCGGCGACCGATGATGTCGCTTACATTCAACTCCTGGGGCTGGCGCGGGGGCACCTTGCAGCCTTTTACGAACTCTATCGCGGCGGCGCGATGGACATGGCGCAGTCGCATGCAAAGCACCCGGAAAGCGAACTCTATGTCGAATTGAGCGCGGCGTTTAAGGCGCGCGGCCAAAAGGGATTTGCTGAAGAATTAAGGGCTTTGTCCGCAGCCGCCAGCGCGGGCGGAAGCGTCGACGAGGAGTTCACAGCCGTCATCGCCGCAATCGACGCCCACATGCCGAATGTCCCTCCGAGTGTTACTTTGCTGGGCGTTGCCGAGATTGTGCGCACCGCAGCCGACGAGTTTGATATTGGCGTGGAGGATGATGGGGCCGTCTCAAACGCCCATGAATACCAGGACGCGTATGGCTTCCTGTCTGCGTCGCGCGATATTTTGTCCGCTATACAGACAAATGACATCAACGAAACCGAAGCCATCGGTCTGGCGCATGAACAGATTGAAACGGCTCTTACTTCGTTCGACGCCCTGACCGCAACGGATACCGAAGGGCGCGCGTCAACGCTGTACGGCGCCGCCGCAAGGATCGAAATTGCGGCCCGGGGATTGAACTAGCCTCTGACGGTTTCCGATAGACAGTTAAGAACGGATGTTCTACATACGTTCTTATGCTGGAAGGCGCAAATAATTCAATTCCCCATCCGGGCGGCGACCGTCCGCTCGCGTATTTGTTTATAGATTTCAACGCCTATTTCGCTGGGGTTGAACAGCACGACCACCCCGAATTGCGGGGGCGGCCGGTTATCGTCACGCCGCTCAATTCCGAGCACACCAGCGCAATCGCCGCCAGCTATGAAGCGCGCCCTTTTGGAGTAAAGCGGGGAACAATGGTGCGTGATGCGCGGCGGATGTGTCCGGGCATCGCGGTCATGCCCGCTCGGCACGATCGCTATGTCGCCGTCCACAAATTGCTGATGACGGAAGTTGAACGTCATTTGCCCCTCGAAAAAGTTTATTCCGTCGACGAAGCGGCCTTTCGGTTGTCGCGCTCAGAGCAAAATCCAGACGCAGCATTGGCAACCGCAAAACGCGTCATGGATGGGATCGCGCGCAATGTGGGGCCATCCTTGCGCGCTTCGATAGGATTGGCGCCGACCCGGCTCTTGGCGAAGCTGGCGGCGGAGCGCGTGAAGCCGGACGGGCTGACGGTGCTGACGATGGCGGACCTGCCGCATCGGCTTGCCGACATGCCGCTTACGGATATTCCGGGCGTTGGCGCCGGTGTCTCGGTGCGTCTCGCGCGAGCCGGCATTCATAACTTTCTGGATTTGTGGAAGTTGCAACCGAAGCAGGCGCGCGCGATTTGGGGCTCAGTTGTTGGCGAGCGCTTCTGGTATGGATTGCACGGTTATGAGACGGTCGAGGAGCCAACCAAGAAATCAATGATTGGCCATAGCCGTGTGTTGACACGTGAGCACGAGGACCCAGATAAAGCCCGCATCGTTGCGCGCGCGCTTTTGCTCAAAGCGGCGAGCCGGTTGCGGCATTATGAACTGTTTGCAAACACGCTCAGCCTTTCAATACGGCTCCGTCCTGACGGCGGCTGGCAGTCCGTCCAGCGACTCCCGCATTCGCAAGACAGTTTTTTGTTTCTGCACAGCCTGGACAAAATCTGGAGTGATTTTTTGCGATGGCGGGCCCGGAATAATAGTAACGGACGCATCGGCGGCGTAACCGTTTATCTGCACGGGCTATCGAAGCCGGGCGAGACCAACCTTGATCAGCTCGACCTGTTCGACACGCAACAGCGAAAATCTCGTGATTTGCGCCGTGAAAAATTGTGGTCAGCGATTGATGCAATCAATGCCGATCAAAACGCGAAATTTCGCCGGTTGGGCGGAGCCGCGTCCGATAGCAACGGCAAACGGTACGTAGCCCTCGCCAGCCAGTCCGGCCTCTCGTTGAATTATCTGGGCGCTAAAATTGCGTTTTCGCGCGTCCCCGACGACGTGGAGTTCCTGTACTGACGCTCCTGAGCCATCAGTGATCACGTCAGTGTCGTTGCTTGCGATTAAACATCAACGCCCGGAGCAATTGGTTCAGCGAGATTTTTGGCCCGCACGGCCAAATGCGAGCCCATAAAATGGATCGCCGACAGGAGTTCGGCGGCTTGATCGGCCGATGCGTATGAAGCGCGCACCTTGACGTGCCAGCCATGGGTTTTTACCAGCCAAAGCGATGTCCGGTAAGGCGTGCCATTGATGAGGCCGATTTCAAATCCGCCCGCAACCGGCGTCTCCATGCCGTTGATCAGTTCGGCAAGCTCGCCAGCATCTTCTTCCGCTTTCAGGCTGACAATCGGCGCTTCGACCAATTCCGTGACATTGTTGTTCTGCAGGATGCCTTGCACCGCTGCAGCAGCATGTTGTTCAAGCTCAATGTCGGGCCAGTAACTGGCATAGGCGGCGATCATGTCGCCATTATCGGCGGCCTGGTATAGGCATGACACGTCACGCCCCTGATCGTCGAACTCTACAACGCGGTCCAGGTTGAAGGCCCGTCCTTCAGCGCCCAGCGAAATCGATTGCGGGCACAAAAGGCCGCTTTCCACATGCCGCAAACGATTGTCGTCAATCACCCATCCGTCCTGCTGGAACGTGTTTTGCGCCTGGATGTAAAATGATCGGCCGGTATCGGCTTCGGGTTTGTTCCGTAAGCGGTCGGTGTTTGTGGTGGTTCTTATCACCGTGCGTTCATGCGCATTGATGTTTTTGTCATCATCGGCTGACGCCAGAACAGGCGCGCCGTCCAGCGAGCCAGATGTGATGTTGAGTTGTTCTGTAATCTCGATCCGCGACATGTGGTCGAGCGCGTAGTAATCATAGGGATTGACGCCGGAAAACTGGGCGGTTTGCGGGGCGCTTGCGCATGCGGAGACGGCGAAGAACGCAGCGGCTGGAGCAAGATGCTTTACGAACACGATAGATTCCTTCCGGCGCGGTTGCGCCTGTGCGGGTGATACATAGCCTGATGTCAGTTTTCGCCACGGCGCCAGAACGGGCGGCGGTTCTCTTCATGTTGCTGGCGGCCTTTAAGCTCTTTCGGATTCCAGGGGCCGTAACTGTAGCTGCGAGAGCCGGGCTGAGGCTGATAGCCAGTAAGGGTAACGCGTTGTTCAGCGGCGCCCATGGCTTGAGCAGGCTCGGTTTCCAGATATTTGACGCTCTTGGTTCGACGAAGCGAGTCCGGGAACAGCGACATCATTTCCATGATGTCTTTGGGCATGTCGCGCGAAACATTCAGACCGATTTCTTTCGCTTCGCCATAGGCGATTGGATAATCATGGGTCCAGCGGCCTGAGGAAAGTTGCTCGGAAATTGAAATTGCGGCGTTTTCCGATACGGTTCCGGTCAATAACTCTCTTGCGATCTTCTGCAGTTGATTGATCGCCATAGCGCCGACATCAGCCAGCACAAGCGTGTAATCGTCAGTGTTCTGAATCGGCTTTTCGCTCGCGACACGCACGACGGAGGCAGCCGGCAATCCGCCGATTTGCGGATCGATGGGCCCCAGCACAGCATGCTCGCTCAATACGATTTCATCTGCGGCAAGCGCGATCAGCGTGCCGCCTGACATGGCGTAGTGCGGCACAAACACCGTTTTCTTTCCGGGATGCGCCTTGATGGCGCGCGCAATTTGCACAGCGGGCAACACGAGACCGCCCGGCGTGTGCAGGATGAATTCCAGCGGCTTGCCCGGCGGGGTTTTGCGGATGGCCTCCAGTACGTCCTCGGCGTCGTTCAGATCGATGTAGCGCAGCATCGGAATGCCAAGCAGGCCCATGGGCTCCTGCCGGTGGACAATGGCGATAATCCGGCTTTTGCGCTTTTTCTGAACTTTAGTGAACTTGTTGACGAGTTCGGCGTGGCGCTGCTGATTGGCGAGGTTGCGCGAAAAAATAAACAATAAAATCAACAAGATCGGCAATGCGCCGAAGAACGCTTCCATGCCCCGATACCCCTCTACGCAAGACAGCGAGAGGAAGCTTAAGTTCTTTTTGGAAGCGAGGGAAGGGATGGGACCGTTGACGGCACGGCTTGCGCCGCGGAATATGGGGCTGACGGGCACAAGGCGGGCGCCCGTTCAGACGCGAAGCGTCCAAGTCCCGCTCCGATCCTTATGGATGGAGCGTGTCTTATGGAGCCTCACGTCGAAAGCGTTCTCAATGATATGTTTGGAACTCGGCGACCGTCGCGATGGGTGACGCGCGAGCGCCCCAAAATCGACCGCATCGCTTGTCCCTGGCTGATCCGCCGGTTCATCGATCCGCAGGCGGAGTTTCTCTATGTCCCGACAGGCGACGTGTTCGCCGTCGCCGAAAGGAAAAAAGCCGTCGCCTTCGACATTCCCGGCGCTGAGTTTTCCCATGGCGGGGCCGCATGCAGTTTCGACGCCTTCATCAAACGCTTCCAGCTTTCAGATGCCGGGCTTTTGAAACTGGCGCCCATCGTCCGCGGCGCCGACACCGACGCGCATGGCCTCGCGCCGGAATCCGCAGGGCTTCACGTGGTCGCGATTGGCATGGCGAAACTCTACGCCGACGATCACGATCTCCTGCGGCAGGGGCTTCTACTTTACGACGCACTGTACGCATGGCCCGCCGACCCTAAGGCCGAGCGTCACAGCTGGAAAGGCGCGGCGGCATGATCCCGGATGTCCTGATTTTATCGCGGCGAGACATTGCCGCGCTGCTGCGTCCCGAAGATTATCTTGAAGCTGTCGAGGCAGGATTTCTCGCCGCCGCGACGGCCCGTGCCGATACGCCGGCACCCATGCACATCGGCGCGGAGGGCGGCGCCTTTCACGCCAAGGGGTCCGCGCTTAGCGGCGAAGATGCGATCGTTGCGCTCAAACTGAATGGCAACTTTCCCGGTAATCCGCAGGTGCGCGGCCTGCCGACGATACAGGGCGCGATCCTGCTCTGCGACGCGAAGAAGGGTTCGCTGCTCGCGGTCATGGACTCGATTGAAATCACGCTCAGGCGCACGGCGGCGGCGAGTGCGCTTGCGGCTCGGCTGTTCGCGCGTCCCGAGGCGCGGACGCTAATGATTTGCGGTTGCGGCGATCAGGGCAGGGCCCATGCCGAAGCGTTGTCGCAGGTTCGCCGGTTTACCCGCGGCTTTGCGTGGGATCGCGACATGCACAACGGCGCACACGCCGTTTCTCGGGCCCGGCGACGTTTCTCCAGGCGCCTTTGTCGCCGCTGTCGGCGCCGACAATCCGGACAAGAACGAAATCGCGCCAGCGTTGATGGCGAAGGCGCGCGTCGTCGCCGATGTCGCCAGCCAGTGCGTGCAAATGGGCGATTTGCGCGCCGCGGTCGCCGTCGGCGTCATGGCGCCGGGCGATATTCACGCCGTACTCGGCGACGTTCTAGCCGGCAAGGCGAAAGGCAGAGTATCGGAGGAAGACATTTACATCTTCGACTCCACCGGCGCGGCGTTTCAGGACGCCGCCAGCACCCGCGTCGCCTGTCGACGCGCAACGCAAACAGGCGCAGGACTGCGGCTCAATCTGGCGGGCCTTTAATACATATGGAGCAGCACACATCCGTCCCTGCGGTCTCGCTCGTCGATCTGACGCGCGAATGTTTCAAGATCGGCTGCCTCGGCTTCGGCGGACCGGCGGGACAGATCGCGCTGATGCACCGCATCCTTGTCGACGAGCGCAAGTGGATCGACGATTCGCGTTACATGCATGCGCTCAATTATTGCATGCTGCTTCCGGGGCCGGAGGCGCAGCAGCTTGCAATCTATGTCGGCTGGCTGACGCGCGGCGTCATTGGCGGACTCATCGCCGGTATTCTCTTCGTTCTGCCGGGTGCGGTAATCATTCTCGGCCTCTCATGGCTTTACGCCGCCCACGCTGACGCCCCGGCGGTTGCGGCGCTGTTCTACGGCGTCAAGGCAGCCGTCATCGCCATCGTCGCTGAAGCTGTCGTGAAGATCGGCAAGCGCTCACTCAAGGCGCGCCTCGACGCGGGGCTTGCGGCGTTATCGTTTCTGGCGCTGTTCGTTTTCGGCGCTCCGTTTCCGCTGGTGATCCTCACGGCGGCGGCATTCGGGTTCGCGCGCGCGGCGCCCGCCGCCGCTGCGGATGTTCCGCTTGCCAGCGGTCCGGCGACGTCATCACAGGGAGCATTTGTCGCCGCTTGCGCCGCCGCC